>Ga0209350_1000056_pt1 | contig 70323 bp, 57 predicted proteins | sample GraSoi013_2_20cm_2_FD_185822 | JGI IMG/M metagenome (GOLD analysis project Ga0209350, IMG submission 185822) | Grasslands soil microbial communities from the Angelo Coastal Reserve, California, USA - Sample 09_27_2013_2_20cm (SPAdes) (version 2) | ecosystem: Environmental > Terrestrial > Soil >...
CTGATCGAAATATTCGGACTCCCATCTCAAAAACACTCGATTTAGGGCATAGAACGCCCCGGCTGTAAGTCGTTGGTCAACAACTAATTCCGAGGCGCCCTTGAAATAACTCGTAAACTGGGGCTAGGCCTGTGCTGAGCGCCGCTCCTCCCGCTTCCTCGACGTCCAACAGGAATTCGGTGGAATGGTTCAACCTTATGCCGGCGTAGAGCGTCAAAACCCACGACGTGGTTTTCTCATGATTGGGAATCAGGCTGTTTTCTCAGCTATACGCCGCAGGAAAGGGAGGATGCGTCTGAAAGATAAAATTCGACTGCCCGGAAAGCCATAGCCGGTCCGATTCGAAGTGTGGGAACATCGTCGGGAGAGGATCATCCGGAGCTTCCGTTGGCGCGTCGCGGTCGGTTGGCGCCGGTTTTTTCCTCTCCTCCTGTGCGCGCAAATCTTGTGACGCGAGCAAAAGTCCGCCTGCGCCCATAAGGAGAGCCAAAACCAGTTTTTCCGGGTTTCGCCGCATTGCCATTCAGATTCCCGCCCGTGCCTTGTCTCGGGACTCTGCGCCAAGAGTAAATGGCGCGTGTGAAACAATGATGAATCCCGCGCCGGATGGCTCTCTTGAAATCCCTTACCCCTATGATCTAGTGTGTCTTTGCGGCCTTGAAGGAGACTCTTCGTTGGGAAGAACCATTTCCGTTCTACTTTCTCTTGCGCTCTTCCAGTGTGTCCCCCTAGCTCACTCGCAGGCAGGCCCGGTCGAAGGCGAGCATGAAGTGCAGATTTGGACTGGCGGAGGCCACGGCACCAACGGCAGTCAATCGAGCGACGGTGTTTGGAATGTCGGTTTGCGCTATGGTTTGATTCTCACGGCGCCTCATGGCCCAAGTTTTCTTCGAGGCCGGTTGGAATACGCCATTGATGCGGTTCCGGCCTTCCTCGTCTTTCAAAAACAAAACAGCGCTTACGGCGTGGGGGTGAATCCGTTCGCGTTCAAATGGGCGTTCGATACCCATGGAAGTGTTGTTCCTTATTTGGAGATTGGCGGCGGCACGCTGTTCACCAATACTCAGGTGCCGGCGGGGACCTCGCGGATCAATTTCACCACCAGCGGCGCCGTTGGGCTGCATTTTTTGCGGAGCAAGCACAACTTCAGCACGGAGGTCCGCTTCATGCATATTTCGAATGCCGGCCTGGCGACTCCCAATCCCGGCATCAACACGGTTCAGCTGCGTCTGGGCTTTGGCTGGTTCAGTCAAAAGGAATAGAGCAGAATGAGAATCCTGACTGTTCTTATTGCTTTTGTTGCGGCGATCTTGCTGCTTTTGGGAATGGCTGCGGTCCGTGCCGCACGACACCTGGCGAAGGCACCCGTCCCGGGGACGCCTGCGCCGGACTTTACGTTAAACGCGCAAGACGGCAAACCGGCGAGCTTGCGCGATTTTCGAGGACAATGGGTGGTTTTGTATTTCTATCCCAAGGACTTCACGAGCGGCTGCACCAAGGAAGCGCGCAATTTCCAACACGACCTCGCGCTATACGAGGGGAAAAAAGCTGCCATTCTCGGCGTCAGCGGCCAGGATCAGGTTTCGCACGACAAGTTCTGCGCCGCCGAAGGCCTGCACTTCAAGCTCCTTGCCGATCCCCACTGCGAACTTTCTGAGCGTTATGGGTCGGTAGTAAACCTCGGCGTGGCCCGGCTGTCCGCGCGGCACACGTTTCTCATCGATCCCACAGGCGTCATTCGAAAGGTGTATTTAAAGGTCGACCCGGCCAGCCATAGCGCCGAAGTGCTCGCGGATTTGTCCGAACTGCAAAAAGCCTCACCGCCATCCTGATTGCGCCATTAGCCTTGTTCCGGAGCGCGGCAATAGGACCTCTGCTGAGCTACAACGCGCTGACAGCCATGGCTCTTTCTATCGCTCAATTTCCGCAGGAAGTGTCAGCCTCCACCGCGGGCATGGCGGACACCGGCGAAAGGTTATTCTTTCCGAGCAGCTCGTTGAAAGCTTCCACATCCTTATTCTTGAGTTTCTGCCAGGCCGCAAGTTGATCCTTCCAGCCCTGGCACACCCGGTGAAAGGCGGCAAACGATTCTTCCGAAGGCGCAGAGTCCGCTCCATCCACGAGCGCCATCAAGGCCGTCAAGCTGTCGTTCACGGCCATCAAGCTCACGCCTTTGGGCGTTTGCAGAATCGGCGTGGCCTCACCTTCGAGAGCCCGTACCTTTTCCTCCAAAGCTTTCGCGGAAACGGCAACGGGATCCTCTTTGGGCCGCTTCAGCAGCTCGCCTAGCCGCGCGCACAATTGTTTCACCTGCCGGTAGGCCTCGTAGTTTCGCCCGAGCACGGTTGAAATCTTCAGTTGCAAGTCCAGCGCGCTCTCCAACTCGTTTCGCGCGGCATGGACGCGCGGATCCTGCTTCACTTCGAGCGACTCCCGCAGCGTTTGCCCTCCCGCTTTCAGTTGAACTTCGTATTTCCCCGGCAGAACCAGCGGTCCTTCGGGCGGCAACGGTGTCGCACCCATAATTGCTGCAATCGGATAGTTGTAAGGCGATTGCACGTGAACCGCCGGCGGATTGGTATACCGCAGATTCCAAACAAACCGGTGCATCCCTGCGGACTTCGAGAGCGGTTGCGGATGCGCGAGCCAAGATTCCGCGAAGAAAGGTAGTTCACCTCCTTCCTTTGGAAGCGGAGCGCTCGAGTAGCTGTGCACCAGATTGCCGGCCTCGTCGCGGATGTCCACCTGAACGTCTCCGGAAAAATTCGGCGGCAGATAATAATCAAGGATGGCGCCATCTGGTGGATTCTTCCCCGTTGGAACCTCTGGCGGCAGCGGCGTGTCTTGGTTTTCATCGCGCCGTACGCGGATCGGAGTCCTCGGCGCAAACAGATGCACTCCGCCGGATGCCAGGCTGGGATTCACCTGCCGCAGCGGCGTTATATCATCCAGAATCCAGAACGAGCGTCCATACGTCGCGGCCACCAAATCATCTTGTTCAATCGCTAGGTCGTGAATGGATACCACGGGCATGTTCAGCCGGAGCGTTTGCCAGTGGTCGCCGTCGTCGAACGAGACGTACACGCCCCTCTCCGTTCCGGCATAAAGCAGCGCTTTTCGCACCGGATCTTCCCGCACGGTACGCGCGAAATCTTTTTCGCCGATTCCGCTGACAATTTCCTGCCAGGTCTCTCCATAATCGCGCGTGCGAAGAATATGCGGCCGAAGGTCATCGAGACTGTTGCGATTTACCGCGGCGTACGCCGTCCCGGTGTCGAAGTGCGACGCTTCGATGATCCCGACCGTGCTCCATTCCGTGATGGCTGCGGGCGTCACGTTTTTCCAGGTCTTTCCGCGGTCTTTCGTGATTTGGATGTTCCCGTCGTCCGTCCCCACCCAAATCACGCCCTCTTTCACGGGCGAGGGCGCAATCGTCAGGATCGTGCCGCGGCGCTTCTTGGTGTCCTTTTCTTCCGCGCGAACACGCGTCAGGTCAGGACTGATTTCGTCCCAACTCGTGCCCGCATTGCTCGAGTTCATCAGGAATTGCGTACCCAGATAGAGAAGGTGTGGATCCTGCGGCGAAAAAACCATGGGAATGGTCCAGTTGAAACGGTACTTGCTTCCTTGCGGAATGGGCGCCGGGGAAATATCCCGTACTTGGCCGGTGGTCTTGGAAAGCCGAACCACGCTGCCGGCGGGTCCGGCGTTGTAAACCACATCCGCATCCAACGGATCGGGAATCGTATAGCCGCTTTCTCCCGGGCCAACCGGATACCAATCTCGCACCGTAATTTGCCCATTGTTGCCGCGGCTCGCGATTGCCGCCGTGCCGCTGTCCTGTTGCGGTCCATAAACCCAGTAAGGGAAACGGTGATCGGTGGCGACTCTGTAAAATTCCCCGGTGGGCTGGTTGTACCATGGACTCCAAGTCTCGCCGCCGTTCATGCTGATGGTTGCGCCTTGGTCTGTCCCCAAAATCATCCTTTGTGGATTCGTCGGATCGATCCACATGGTGTGGTAATCGTCTCCGCCGGGGGCGCCTTTTATCGCCGTGAAACTCTTTCCCCCGTCTGTCGATCGGTAGAAATTCTGCAGCGGTACATAAACGACGTCTGGATTTCTCGGGTCCACGAAAATCTCGCCCATGTACCAGAATGTTTCGATTCGCGGATCTTCGGTTATCTTGCGCCAGCTTGCCCCGCCGTCATCCGAGCGGAACAGACCGCCTTTTTTTTCCTTTGCTTCGATAATCAAGTACACCCGCTGCCCGCGCGTCCCCGGCGCCACCGCCACGCCAGAACGCCCCCAGTTTTCCGTCGGAAGCCCATTTCCCTTGATCTGGGTCCAAGTGACTCCCCCATCCTTCGATTTGTACAGCCCGCTGCCCGGTTCGAACGGCTGATCCCGCACGTCCGGCTTCCAGATCACATGCCAGAAGGTTGCAAAGACTACTTTCGGATTACCCGGCTCAAAACAGAGGTCGACCGCGCCGGTCGTGTTGTCCCGGAACAAAACCTTCGTCCAATTCTTCCCGCCATCCGCAGACCGGAAAACACCGCGTTCCTCATTCGGCCCGTAGCCGTCGCCGATCGCCGCCGCCAGCACAATGTCGGGGTTTCGAGGATCCACCAGGATGCGCGCGATGTGTCTTGAATCCTCCAAGCCCACGTGCCGCCACGTTTCCCCGCCGTCTGTCGACTGGTAAACGCCGTTTCCGTAGGAAACGTCGCCATAAATCGTGTTCACTCCCGTTCCCACATAAAGAATGTTCGGATTCGATGGCGCCACAACAACTGCGCCAATCGATGCAGCGAACCCTCCATCAAAAATCGGTTTCCACGTTACGCCGCCATCCGCGGTCTTCCACACGCCACCGCCATCCGCGCCCATAAAATAGATGGCCGGGTTTCCCGGTACGCCAGCGACTCCGTTCACTTTGCCCGCGCGAAACGGCCCGATCATTCGCCACTCCATTTCCGAATACAGGGAGGGAGGAAGCTCCTCGGCGAACGAAATCCGCGCCGCCTGGATTTGCACAATCAATAGAAACGCAAGACCGACTGCGGCCCGAATGTCGTTCTTGCTTATCATCAGCGTCCACGTCCTCCTTTTTGCTCTGTTTCTCATGGCCGGTCGTCCGCATCGGGGTTAGCCGAAGGGCTCTCTGATGGCGGTTTGCCGGTCTCGACTTCAGAGAGTCTGGCGCTCTTCAACTGTTTGTTCAACGCCGGAATATCCTGCTCTTTCGCGTCTTTCCAACCAGATCGCAGGGACTCGAGCGCGGTTGTCAGTTCAGCAAACACCGCCGAAGCCTGCGTCGTCGGCGCCGCATCGGCACTGTCGGCAACGGCCAGTATGCTTGCAAAATGCTGGTTGAGCGTGGAAAAATCCTCGCGATGTTTTCCGCGCGGCGGCAAGCCGTAGAAACTGCCTTGCGCCGCACCTTCCAGTTCTGCGGCTTTCTTGTCCAACGCCGCGATGGCCTCTCCGAGTCTGCCACTCCTTGCTTTTGCAGCCAACTCTTTCAATTGCGCGCGCACGGAGCGAACTTGCGCCAGTGCTTCGTAGCACTGATTCATGCCTTCGAGCGAACCGCTTTCCATTCGAAACTGCTTTTGCAGGTCCGATAAAGAGGTGGTGATGCGCGGGTCCATTTTCACAACCAGCGGTTGCGTGTGGGTCTCTCCGTCCACCGTGAGCTTCACCGTGTAATTCCCCGGCAACGCCCACGCGCCCAGCGGGTATTTCGGCGTATTGTGATAAATCGCGGAAATGGGAAATTCGGGCTCCAGGGCTTGGGGAGGCGGGTAGTGCACATCCCAAACAAACCGATGCATTCCCGCCTCTGCAGAAAGAATCTGCGTTGGCCGCACCCAGTAGATGGGGATGGGATTCTCCCTGGCAATCTTTTCCAGCGGTTCGGGTTTGTCCGCGCTCGAGTAGCTCCGCACCACGTGATTCTGGTCGTCCACAACTTCCAGTGTCACGGGATTCCTCGACGGCGACGCCAAGTAGTAGTCGATGATCGCTCCATCCGGCGGATTGTTCCCTGCCGGGAATTCGGGAGGCAACGGCGTGTCTGGATTGCGGTTCCAGCGAAAACGAATCGCCGTCCCCGGAGCAAACAGATGCGCGCTGGCCTTGGCAATCTCGGCCCTCCATTGCCGCAGCGGCGTGATGTCATCCAAAATCCAGAACGAGCGTCCGTGCGTGGCAACAATCAAATCATCTCCATGAATCGCCAGGTCGCGCATGGAGGTGTGCGGGAGGTTGAGTTCGAGCGGCTGCCAGTCATCGCCGTCGTCGAAGGAAACGTAGACGGACCCTTCCGTGCCCGCAAACAGCAATCCCTTTCTCCCGGGATCTTCGCGTACGACGTTGCTCGCGCCTCCGTCGGGAATACCTCGGGTGATTTCCTCCCAGGTTTTCCCAAAATCCCGCGTGCGGTAAATGTGCGCCCGCAAATCGTCCAGCCGGAAAGAATTGATCGCCGCGTAGGCCGTGCCTGCCTCGAAATGCGAAGCTTCGATGATCGAAACCTTGCTCCAGGGCTTTAGCTGTGCCGGGGTCACGTTTTGCCAGGATTTTCCGCCGTCCCGCGTGATGTGAATCAACCCGTCGTCGGTGCCCGCCCAAATCGTATTCGCTTCTTTGAAGGAAGGCGCGACTGCATAGATAACGCCACGATGTTTCCCTTTCTCCGGATCGCTCGCGGCAAAGACGCCAAGGTTCGCGGGAACTTCATATGCTTCGCGGGTCAAGTCCGGACTGATAACCTGCCAACTGTTCCCCGCGTCGGTGGTTTTGAAGAGCACGTTGGCGGCGAAATACAGCGTGTGCGGTTCGAGCGGTGAAAAGACCACCGGGAGCGTCCGCACGTAGCGATATTCGCCGCGGCGAATCGGCTCGGGAGCGACCTGCGCGTATTCACTGATGTCCTGTTTGGTGCGCGTCAGCCACGCGCCATAGAGAATGTTCGGATCGAGTGGATCGACGGCGATGGCGCCGTACTCGAAAATGCCCGGCAGTCGCCAGTCGCGAAAGGTAATTTCACCGAAGTCGCTGCGACTCAGCGTCGCTACCGAACCGCTTTCCTGCTGCGCGCCATACACCCAATAGGGAAAGCGATTGTCCGTCGTGACGTGATAAAGCTGCGCGGTGGGCTGGTTGTACCAACTGCTCCAGGTCTCGCCGCCATTCACGCTGACGACTGCGCCTTGGTCACTGGAGAGCGCGATAATCCGTGGATTCTCCGGACTAATCCAGATGCGCTGGTAATCGTCTCCCCCTGGCGCTCCCTTGAAACCCACAAACGTCTTCCCTCCGTCGGTGGATTTCCAGGTGGTCGTATTCGCAACGTAAACAACGTCGGGTTTGTCCGGCGCAACCGCGATTCCCATCGCCCCCGGACCGCGGCCCCCAATCCGATGATCCGAGTTGATGAGCCTCCAGGTTTCGCCGGCGTCATTCGAAACGTACACGCCGCCATTTTTGTTGGCTTCCACCGAGGCATAAATACGGCTCGGCTCGCTCGGCGCCACGGCGATGCCGATGCGGCTCAATCCTTCATCCGCGCCGGGCAAGCCTTTCGTCAGCGGACGCCAGTTCCCTCCCCCATCGGTCGATTTGAAAATGCCGCTGCCTGCGGTAATAAACGACGCGCCGCTGCGAATCTCCCAGGGCGCGACCCGAGCGGCCCACAGGGTCGCGTAAATTGTCCGTGGGTTCGACGGATCAAACGCCAAATCGGCTGCGCCCGTGTTTTCGCCCTTATACAAAACTTTCTGGAACGTCTGACCTCCATCGGTCGAGCGAAAAACTCCTCGCTCGGCGTTCGGGCCGTACGGATGCCCCAAGGCCGCAACAAAAAGGCGGTTCGGATCTTGCGGATCGACAAGAATCGCGGCGATTTGCCGTGCATCGCGCAACCCAAGGTGCGTCCAAGTTTTTCCCGCGTCAGCGGATTTATAGACACCGTCGCCGGTCGCCAGGTCCGGCCGCTGCAAACCTTCCCCGCTGCCGACGTAAATGACATTCGGGTCGGAAGGTGCCACGGCCAGCGCCCCCACCGAACCGGTAGGCTGGTCGTCAAAAATAGGATTCCAGGTATTCCCGAAGTCAGTGGTTTTCCAGACGCCACCGTTGACGGCCGCCATGTAAAAAACGCTAGGCTGTCTTGCCACGCCAGAGATTGCTACGGTGCGGCCACCGCGAAACGGCCCGATGCAGCGCCAGCGCATCTCGCCAAACAGCTTCTGGTCGAAGGTTGGCTCGGCCTGCAGATCGGAAGGTGGGAGCGCGTCGTGGGAATGGCGCGCAAACGCCGGTCGAAGGAAAGTCCAGCAAAAGATGAGTCCGACCAATGCTCCCCGAAAGAACCAATTTCCCGCTGTAAGCCTCCTACCGAAGCAACGCATCCGGCACCTCCCCGAAATCGGAGAGCATACTCTGCCGAACAGACGGGAGCAAATCTGCGGGAGCACTTGACAAGCGGGGGCTGCCGGAAAGGCGCAGCATGGCTCAAAAGATTGAGGGCGCAGCCGCCGTTAAGCAACTGCGCCCTCTTTCAATTGTGCCGCAAAGTTTTTAAGGCTTCCCGGCTCAATCTGGGAGGGAGACTAAGCCCACCGTTTTTTCTTTGCAAGATGTTTTTGAAATCTTGCCTGTGGAAAGGTGTGCATGACTGTGCAAAAGTGTGGCGAGCGAGCAAGGCATTGCCCGATGGCGGGCTTCGTTTGTAATCGCGCCTCGGGGACTCAGGACAAAGTTAAATGGAATCTTCGTCATTGCCCTCGAGGACAAAGGAAAATGCACCCGGCTGCGCGAGCGGTGGCACAAGCACCAGACTCCAGTGGCAGTTCTCACACTTTTTTCCTGCCAGAGCGAAAGATTTCTCCCGGGAGGGCCTTGAGGAAGCCGCGGCCCCAAATGCCGATGAGCAGCGCGGCGCCAAAAAGCAAAACTGCATCAAGGCTGGCGCGGCCCTCGCGCGTCCAATACACGGTGTCCTGCAGGTTGAGCCAGAGTGCAAATTCGTCCAGTGTAAGGGCGGCTCCGACCCCGTAAAGCAGCGACATCAGGCGGCTCGCAAACAGAGAGGAAGCCCTGTCCCCGGTCCCGACCTCGATTAACCAGCAAAACCCGACCGCCAACAGCAACAAAATCCCCCAAACCAGGTGATGCACGTGGGTGCCGCGGATGTAGATGTAATGAAATGGGGCAATCCCCCGCGCCGCGGCATAAGCCGCACCCCGCGCCAGGGCTAAGGTTAGGAAGAACCCGACCGCTGCAAGGAATAAGCGGCGCTTGGGACGATCACGGACGTGCCGGTGAAACAACTCGCCCATTCGCGGATGCCATAGAAACAAAAGGACTAAACCCACCACAAGGACAGACAAGCCAAAAAGCCCAGCCCATGCCAGCATGAAGGCGTCCCCCAGTCTTTAAGAGTAATCGAAATTTGCTCTGGAGCGCGGCGGCGCTTAACGGATTGAGCACAGGGGGACCTTCGGGCTATTTTCTGGCTTGGTCGGCTCCCTTATTTTGTGAGGAAGGGGACAAGCTTATGAACACCAAGTTGTGCGCGCTCGTAGGCTGTTTATTGCTTGCCGAGGTCTGTGCGGCGAAAGAGCACGAGGACTATCAAAAGGGAACTTTGCTGCGGATGGATTCGGCTCCTTGCGGCATGCAGGAAAAGGGCGGGAAGTCCGTGACTGGCGAGCTTCTGGGGACCGATTCACAGAGCAAAAAGACCCAGGAAGTACTCTGCCAGGAATACGTGCTGCAAGGCGAGAAGGTGGTTTATCGCATCCGCCCGAAAGATGACAAGCATCCAGCGTTGCTGCCTATCGGCGAAACCGCGCAATTTCGGCTGCACAAGGACAAGCTAATCTTGAAAGTGACTGAAGGCGATGACAAGGAACGCGAGTACATCGTCGTCTCCATGACTCCGCGGGAAGATCACCACGAGGCGGTAGCGAGCAAGAACTAATCCGTGCGAATTCTTGAAGTGGAGAAAGCGGCGCTTCGCGAGGGTGCGGGCGCCGCTTATATTTTGGGCGCTAAGCTGATCACCGACTTAAATAGGTGTCGAGGCGTTTCTTGTACAGGAACAGCACGCTCGGCCCGAAGGAAATTAGCATGATGGAAAATAACGGGATTCGTCAAACGAGTCTTCTCCGAACTTGTCCCCTTGAAGGGCCACACCGATAGCACCTATCACCGCGAACGTAAGGACGGCTGTGAGGATGGAGACAACCAGGCAGGATAGAAACATGTGCGCGCGGGGCCTCAGTCGTTTTTGAGTGGTTTCAACCGAAAGAGAGAGATGCGGCGCCCGGCGGCTAGGGAGTGTGCGCGGCCACGACTCCCAAGTCGGCGATGTTGTCACCTTTTTTCAAGGAAGGCACGGCGTTGACGTGGAGCACGACTCCGGAAACCGGAGCGCGCGGCTCGGCGATGACTTTTCCGAAATAGTCGGTGATGGTGCCGAGTTTCATTCCCGCAGAAACATATGTGCCTCGCTTGACCAGCGGATACCAGATTCCAGGACCGTCGGCGAGAACGTCAGACAGCTTTTCAATCCAAACCGGATTTTCGATGAATCGTGGTTCGCCCGGCAGCATTTTAAGAGAGCGCATGGTGCCGAGCGTGCCGTCGACGAGAAGGTTGACGTCGTCGGTTTCGACCGTTCCGGCGTGGCCTGCCTCGACTACGATGGATGGCTTGCCCCGGACCGTGGCCGTGTTGTCGAGATAGCGCGTGGCGTTAGGATCGGTGGGCCGCTCGCTCCAGATAATGATGTGGTCGAGGCCGAAGGCGAGAACCATTTCCTTGGAGACGCGGTCTTGCTCAGAGTGCCCCGTTGGCCCCCAATACGCGTACGGCCGCAGACTCTCGTCGAGATCGCCGCCGTGGTAGTCGATGAGGTAGTCACAACGGTCGACGATTTGCTTGGTGATGAGATCAGACGCGCGCTCGGTCTGCGTGCCGTCGGCTTTGCCCGGATAAAAGCGGTTCATGCTTTTGTTATCGATGGGATTGACGTGCGGAACTTTTTGCTCAAACGAGGCGATGTTGACGAGCGGAACGAGAATGACCGTTCCCGTGAGCTGCCCGGGATCTAGCTTTGCGATGAGTTTTTCAATGGCGATGATGGACACGTATTCCGTGCCATGCGCTCCCGAAACGAGCGCGAGCACTTTGCCGGGTTTCGCCCCGTTCACGACCACCACAGGAATATTCGTGCCCGCATCCACGCCCGCGGGCACTTCAAGGTAGCCCGTGGCTTTTTGTCCAAGTGCAGCAGAGGCGGTCCCGACGGTGAAAGACTGCTGGGCGTTGGCGGGAAGCGCACTTAGGAGAAGAGCAGCAAACGCAACAGTGGATTTGTAAAACATCTCACCCTCCCATCGAGGTGATCCAGGCTTCATCGGCCATACCCATGGCCATATAAGCGATCTTTTTGACGTCCAGAAAGGAATCGTCCGGACCTGTCTATCACGGAAGAGATTGCTATCGGCATTTGTTTCATTCCCGGAGCAATTTCCATCCCCTGCCCACCGGCTTCTCACAACGATTTGTGTAACCGCCCATCATTCAACCAGCGTATGGGTTTTGAAAGCACAGCCGTCCAATAGGATGGGTGGTGGTCTCCCGCCCTTCTTTTCTTCAACAACCGCGCCTCGATAGGAGTCTGAACCGCGAGTTCCGCTGGGGCGTAGTCGATTGAACTGACTCCGGATCGTCATGTCACGCCATTGGAGTCGGCCGGCTTGGACGCCGTCGTCGGCTGCCCAGGTGGGTGCGCCGGAGCGGAGTCCCCTTTGACGTAGTGGTTGTACCACGCCATAAAGCGCTCCATACGGTCCTTGATGTGCGATGGAATAGTGAAACCGTGATATTCGCCTGGGTATACGACGAGTTCGGTCGTGCGCCCAAGCGTCTTCATGGCTTCGTACATCTGCTCACTGCCCAGAATCGGCACGTTCCAATCGATGTCACCGCCCATGAATAACGTGGGGGTGGTGATGCTAGCGACACGATAGAACGGTGAAATTCTGTCCCATGCGGCTTTGTTGTCCCAAGGATGGCCGAGTTCGATATCGTAATCGCGCTGGTAGTGGTCGTGACCGTAGAAGCTGGCGATAAGGGCAACGCCCGCGCCGGAGATGGCGGCTTTGAAGCGCTGGGTCTGAGCAATAATGAAATCCGTCGAGATGCCGCCATAGGACCACCCACCCACGCCGAGCCTGTCGGGGTCGGCAATGCCCTGGGCAACGGCGTAGTCCACCATTGCCACGTCGTCCTGATAATCCCTGTTGCCCCAGTCGGCATAGATTGCGGCGCAGAATTTCTGGCCGTAGCCCGAAGAGCCGCGCGGATTCGGGAGCAGAACCGCGTAGCCGTTGGCGGCATACAGTTGAGCCAGATGGTAGAAGGCGGCAGCGTATTGGCCCACCGGTCCGCCGTGAGGATTCAGCAATGTCGGGACTTTCTTTCCCGGCGTGTAATCGAGGGGCTTGTACAAATACCCGGCGACGGTGGTGCCGTCCTTGCTTTTGAAGTGTACGTAGTCTGCTTGCGCGAGACGCAGTTGCTCGAACAGGGCGTCATTGGTTTTCGTGAGACGCGTTGGCTCATTAGCGCCGTTTGAGAGGTAAAAGATTTCGTCGGGACGATCGATCGTACCGATTTGCGCAGCAATGGAATCGTCTTTGCCGAGGGAATATGTTCCGACTGCCAAGCGACCGCCAATGGGGCGCGTGATTTCCCCGCCGCCGACAGGGATGCGGCACAGATTCTGGGTCCCGTCGTCTTCCGCCGTGAAGTAGATGTACTTGCTGTCATTCGAAAAACGCAGGCGGCGAATGCTGCGGTCAAAGGAACGAGTAAGGACATTTGGCTGGCCTCCGCTTGCAGGAATGACGGCCAAATGGCGGGTATTGTAATAGAAAAGATGCGGATCCAGCTCGGTGACATATGCAATCCATTTGCCGTCAGGGGACCAGGCGGGCGCCGAGTCGGGGCCGGGATCCGGCGTGAGCTGGGTGAGGTGCGCGCCCTTATCGGCATTGTCGACGGCAACGACCCAAATGTGAGACTTGTAGTTAGCATCGGCGTCCGGCGTGCGGTTGCTGCTAAAGGCGAGTGACTTGCCATCCGGCGACCAGGCCGGCTCGCTGTCATCGAAATCGCCGGAAGTGATTTGCGTCGTCGTTTTTGCAGGCACATTGAACACGTAGAGATGCGTGCGGCGGCGATCCAGGTAGCCAACGGTGTCACGTTTGAATTGCAGTCGGTCGATGACCAACGGGGGCGGCGTCTTCGGTTTGGGTGGTGTCGCTGGAACAGGCTTTTCCCGGTTCCGGGCGGCTTCGATGTCTTCGGGCTTGGGATCGCGCAGGATGAGCACGAGTCGTGTGCTGTCGGGAGACCACTCGAAATCATCAACGCCTTGGACGGTGTCGGTCAGGCGAACGGCTTCACCGCCACGGCGGTCGAGCAGCCACACTTGCGGCTTGCCGCCGTCGCGCGCCGAGAGAAACGATAAATACTTTCCATCAGGACTCCAGCTCGGATTACCGGAGGAGACGCCTTCCGCCGTCATCGCAATCGCGTCGCCGCCGTGCGTTGAGATCATCCACAAGCGCTGCTCGTTCTTGTCCTCTTTCAGCATTCTCGTGCGAACCGCGTAGGCAATCCATTGGCCATCCGGGCTGATCTCCGGCTGCGACACATCCCGAATCTGGAAAAAGTCGTCAATGGTGATCGCGCGCGGCGTCCTTGGTCGAGACTCCTGAGCCAGGGCCGGCGTTGGAATTGCGAGCAGGAAAAGAATGACGCTGGCGAACCGATTCTTCATTTAAGTCGCTCCTAAAAAAAGAGGATGTTTCGAAAACGGGAGCGAGTTTAACAGAGGATTCCCCGCGTGGCGCTGGAAAACAGACGAGCGGGCATGGACTAGCCGCCTTTGTTCTACTCTCCCGATTGCGCGGCGGAAACCGGCCGAGCGGGAGCGGAGTCGCCTTTGACGTAGTGGTTGTACCAGGCGAGGTAACGCTCGAGTCGGTCCTTGATGTGCGAAGGCGTCTTGAATTCGTGGTATTCGCCCGGGTAGACGACAAGTTCGGTGGTGCGGCCCAGCCTTTTGAGCGCCTGATACATCTGCTCGCTGCCGAGGATGGGAACGTTCCAGTCGATATCTCCGCCCATAAACAGCGTCGGCGTGGTGATGTTGTTTACGCGATAGAACGGCGACAGCTTTTCCCAGACGGCCTTATTCTCCCAGGGGTGGCCGAGTTCGGTTTCATAATCGCGCTGGTACTCGTCGTGGCCATAAAAGCTCGCGAAGAAGGCGCTGCCTGCGCCCGAAATGGCGGCTTTGAAGCGGTCGGTCTGCGTAATGATGAAATCGGTCGAGATACCGCCATAGGACCAGCCACCGACGGCAAGTTTTGCCGGGTCCGCAATTCCCTGCTCAATGGCGTAGTCCACCATGGCCATGTCGTCTTGGAAGTCCTTATTGCCCCACTCGGCCCAAATGGCCTGCGCGAACTTCTGCCCATAGCCGCTGGACCCGCGCGGGTTCGGGTAAAGGACGACATACCCGTTGGCCGCGCAAAGCTGCGGCAGATGGTCAAATTCGGCGTAATAGGACCAGACCGGCCCGCCGTGGGGCCGAAGAATCGTGGGGTATCTCCTGCCGGGGACATAGTCGAGCGGTTTGTACAGATAGCCGGCGACGGTAGTCCCGTCTTTGCTTTTGAAGTGGACATATTCCCCGTGGGAAAGCTTGAGCTGGTTCATCAGGGCGTCGTTCATGTGCGTGATTTGGGTGAGCTTGCCGCCGATGACGGAGAAAATCTCGTCAGGGTGGTCGAGCGTGGAGATTTGTGCGGCGATGTTGCCTGTGGAACCGTTGCCGATGGAATAGCCGTTGACCGTCAGGCGCCTGCCGACCGAAGGCCGCTCCCCGCGCTCGCCGTCGCCAAAGGTGATGGCGCCCGTGGTGGGGTTCACAGTGTATAGCCGTAGAGCTCCATCGTCGTCCGCGATGAAAAAGATCTTTCCGTCGGAGGAACAGTGCGGCTCGTCCGCGTTGCGGTCGAGCGTGAGTGTAAGGACTTTGGCGGAGCCGCCGGTGGCGGGCGCGACGGCGACGTGCCGCACGGCGTAGTCAGAGAGGTGCGGGTCAAGTTGGGTGACATAGGTGATCCACTTGCCGTCCGGCGACCAACTGGGAGCGGTGTCCGCGCCAGGATTGGTGGTGATCTGCGTGAGATGAGCTTCCTTCTCATGGGTGTCGGCGCGCACGACCCAAATGTTGATGTCATAGGTCGCGTCTGGGTCGGGCTGGGAGCGATTGCTGCTAAAGGCGATGGACCTGCCATCCGGAGACCAAGCGGGCTCGGAATCGTCGAAGTCGCCAGAGGTGATTTGTGTCAGCGTTTTTGCCGCTAAGTCGAATACGTACAAGTGGGTACGGCGGCGGTCAAGGTAGCCGATTTCATCCATTTTGAACTGCAGGCGGTCGATCACCCGGGGCTTTTGCACCTTGCGCTTTTCTCGGCTGACGGCGGCCCGGTCTTTCCTCTCTTTCGCCGTCTCGAGGTCCTCGGCGCTGGGGTCGCGGAGAACTAAAACAAGGCGCCGGCTGTCGGGAGACCAGGCGAAATCTTCAACGTCCTGGGGCGTGTCGGTGAGGCGCTCGGCTTCACCTGCCAGGCGCGGCAGCCGCCAAACCTGCGTGTTGCCCTCGTTTCGAGCGGAGAGAAAAGCAATGGACTTGCCATCGGGGCTCCAGCGCGCGTGAGACGAGGAGGCACCAGCCGCCGTGAGAGGGACGGCTTCGCCGCCCGCCGTGGGCACCATCCAGATGCGATCTTCGTTCTTATCCTCTTTGAGCAGGCGAGATTCGACCGTATAGGTAACGAATCCCCCTTCGGGGCTCAGATCGGGGTCGCTGACCACACGGATCTGAAAGTAGTCGTCAATGCTGATGGGGCGAGGGGTTCGAGGGGGCTGCTCGGCCAGAACTAGGAAAGCAGGTACCAGCACCAGACAGAGTACGGAAAAAGCGGCACGCGAGGGCAGCGCCATTCGAACGCTCCTTTAGGAATGGATGAAGCGCGACGGCAAACGCAAACGAGCAGTCTAGCATGCAGCGCCAGCCGGCAGGCGGTTGGCCCGCGTGAACGTCGAGAGTAAGTTTCTGGGCGAGAGGCTCAAAAAAATCTTGGCCGCATGCATTTTTCTCTTGCATGCGGAGAGGACTCCTGTATTCTGCACGTGCGAACTCGCTTCACCGGAGCGACGAGAGCGATGTTCGTTGAGGAGGACGAGAGTAAGAATTGAGTTCAATATCGCTTCCGGCCGAGTTCCCTTCCCGCGTAGCCCCAATAACAAAAAGGTCCATCGCCAAACTCACGCTCTGGCCTCTCGTGGCAGCGACATTCTTTATGGTGTCCGGCGGCACCTACGGGACGGAAGAAATCATTCATGGCGCGGGGTATGGCCGCGGGATCCTGATCCTACTGTTGCTACCCGTGTTTTGGAGCCTGCCGACGGCGTTCATGATCGGAGAACTGTCGAGCGCGTTGCCGGCTGCGGGCGGCTACTACGCCTGGGTACGGCGCGCAATGGGGAACTTCTGGGGATTTCAGGAAGCTTGGTTGTCCCTGGCGGCAAGCATTTTTGACATGGCGATTTACCCGACTCTGTTTGTGTTTTATCTAAAGCAGATGTCGCCATGGTTCGGCGTCGGGAATCACGGAATCTATGCTGGTCTGTTGGTCGTGGCGACCTGTGCTGCGTTAAACGTCGCCGGGATTCGCGTGGTGGGACTGACATCGCTGTGGCTGTTTTTCCTGCTGTCAGCGCCGTTTGCGCTGGTTGTCCTTTTGGCGCCTTTCAAAACGGGTACCTTCGCAGATCCCCACGCAGCACCCTCGATAACCGGGCTTGGCTTGGTTGGTGGCGTGCTGGTGGCGATGTGGAATTACATGGGGTGGGACAACGCGTCGACCATCGCGCAGGAAGTCGAGCGGCCGCAGCGAACCTATCCTCGGGCGATGATCGCCACGGTCATTCTGGTTGCGCTGAGCTATGTGCTGCCTTTTGCAGCCATGTATCTGGCCGGCGCCCCCTCCGCCCGTTTCGCGGAAGATGGCTCGTGGGCCACCGTGGCGGGAACACTTGGCGGAACCGTCCGAGGATTCGAATGGCTGCGATTCCTGATAGTGCTTGGCGGAATGATGAGCGGGTTCGGAATGTTCAACGCGCTGGTGATGAGCTACTCGCGTTTGCCCCTGGCAATGGCTCGGGATGGCATGCTCCCGAAAGCGTTCGCCAAAACAGGCAAACGGACGAACACGCCGTGGCTCGCGATCGTGGTTTGCGCAGCGTGCTGGGCATTGTGCCTCGGGCTGGGATTCAAGCGGCTCGTCACGCTGGACATCATGCTTTACGGCGCAAGTCTGATGCTGGAGTTCGTGACGCTGGTCGTGCTGCGCATCAAGGAGCCGGGGCTCAAACGGGGCTTTCGCGTTCCTGGTGGTCTGACCGGTGCAATCCTGACCGGCGTGTTTCCTTTGCTGCTGCTCCTGCTTGCGGTGGCAGAGAGCGACCACGAAACTCTCCTGGGGATGAACGGACTTTTGTTTGGGGCGCTGATTATCGCTGCGGGATTCCTAGTTTACCTCGTCAGCGGCAAACTAAATGTCCTCCGCGCCAAGCCCGTCTTTCCGGAGAAGATCGAAGAACTCGAAACGGCATAGGCTCCCGCGCTCGCGCATGAATCTCATTGGCTTGTGAACGATTTCGAGCAAAGACCCGCATGTGTTCCCACCAATGAGTTAGCTTCTATCGTAAGTTAGTTTGCAGAAGCAATTTGCAAGGCCGACGCTTCCGGCAACCTGGAACGGCAGACTTGCAGACTTGTGTAGCGGTGTGCTTTTGCGCCGGTGGGATATACTCGACACTCGTTTGGAAGGCTACATCACTTTTGGAGCCGACTTTGAAACTGTGCGCCGTTGTTGCTGCCTTTCTCTCCCTGCTGCTTGCCGAAGCATCCGTGCGACTGATGGCTGGGGAGGACCCACCGAAACAGGTCGACCAAAAACTGTTTCAAGAACTGCGTTGGCGGTTGATCGGGCCATTTCGCGGAGGACGCGTGCTGGCGGTGACCGGTGTGCGCGGCCAGCCCGAGACTTATTATTTCGGCGCAGTTGGCGGCGGAGTGTGGAAGACCAACGACGCGGGACGAACGTGGAAGCCGATTTTTGACTCGCAACCGGTTGCCTCGATTGGAGCGATTGCGGTTGCGCCCTCGGATGCGAACGTAATTTACGTGGGATCGGGCGAGGCCGACATGCGGTCGTCCATTTCGGTAGGAAATGGGATGTACAAGTCGACCGACGCGGGAAACACATGGAAGCAGATGGGATTGAGCGACACGCGACAAATTGCAAGGATCCTGGTGGATCCCCGCGATGCAAACCGCGTGTTTGTGGCGGCGCTGGGGCACGCTTACGGGCCGAACCAGGAGCGCGGCGTTTTCCGCTCGAAAGATGGAGGCATGCACTGGCAGAAAGTGCTGTTTCACGACGAAAACACCGGCGCAATTGACCTGGCGTTCGATCCGGGCAATACGAAGACGATTTACGCCGCGCTGTGGCAGACGCGCCGTCCCCCGTGGAGCGTTTACCCACCCTCGAACGGCCCAGGAAGCGGGTTGTATCGCTCGAATGACGGCGGAGATCACTGGCAACCGGTGAACGGGCAAGGATTGCCCTCGGATGGACTGGGGCGGATGGGAATTGCGTTTGCGCCCAGCAATCCCAAGCGGATTTATCTCATTGTGGACGCCAAACAGGGCGGGCTATACCGCTCGGACGATGGCGGACAGACTTGGCAGCAAGTTTCAAAAGACCGCCGGATTTGGGGGAGGGGCTGGTACTTCAACGAAGTTGCCGTCGATCCGAAAAACCCGGACATCGTGTATGTGCCGAATACTTCCATCTATCGGTCGGTCGACGGGGGAAAGAGCTTCGCCGTGTTCAAAGGCGATCCAACGGGACCGGACTATCACGAACTTTGGATTGATCCAGATGATGCTAAGCGCATGGTTCTGAGTTGCGACCAAGGGGCGGTCGTGACGCACAACGGAGGCGAGACGTGGAGCTCGTGGCTCAACCAGGCGACGGGGCAGTTTTATCACGTCGCGACCGACAATCAGTTTCCCTATTGGGTGTACGGAGCGCAGCAGGACAGCGGGCCCGCGGCCACCGCCAGCGCCAGCAAGTACCGTTTTCTGAACCTTCATGATTGGCGGCCGCTCGAGGCGGGCGATGAAAACGGATATATAGCACCCGATCCGCTAAACCCAGGAGTGATCTTCGGCGGATTCGTGGCGCGTCAGGATCTCGGCAACGATCAGATCCAAGAGATGCCGCCGACGATTGCGCAAACCGGCTCGTTCCGGCGCACGTGGACGCTCCCGCTGGTCTTTTCGCCGCTCAATGCGCACGTCCTTTACTTCGGGTCGCAGATTCTGTTTCGCACGGAGGATGGGGGAAGCTCCTGGCAAGCCATTAGCCCTGATTTAACGCGTGAAGACCCCGGCGCGCCGGCAAATCTGGATCCGGTAACGGCAGCGGATGCTCCGAAAGGAAAACGGCGCGGCGTGATTTACACCATTGGACCGTCGTACGTGAAGGAGGGAGAGATTTGGGCGGGAACGGACGACGGACAGATTCAGCTAACGCAGGACGAAGGAAAAAACTGGCAGAACGTCACGCCGAAAGAATTGACGCCCTGGAGCAAGGTGACACACATCGAAGCTTCGCATACCGACCCAGGAACAGCCTTCGCGGCGGTGGATCGGCACCGGCTGGAAGACTATCAGCCGTACCTTTACCGCACGCGGGATTTCGGGAAGAGCTGGCAGCGCATTTCGAACGGGATCCCGGATGGCAGCTTTTTGAATTGTGTGCGCGAGGACAGCTCTCGCAAAGGGTTGCTGTACGCGTGCACCGAAAGGGGCGTGTACGTTTCGTTCGATGATGGCGACGACTGGCAGTCGCTCGAACTCAATTTGCCGCTGACCTCGGTGCGCGACCTGGTGGTGCATGAAAACGATTTGGTCATTGCGACGTTTGGCCGCTCGTTCTGGGTTCTGGACAACGTGACGCCGCTCCGGCAGATCGCTGCACCCGTAACCGGTGCCGATGTATGGCTCTTCCAGCCAGCAACGGCGTATCGCATGCGCTCGGGAAGCGACCAAAGCACACCGATTCCCGACGATGAGCCGATGGCCGCGAATGCGCCGAATGGCGCGGTGCTGGATTACTGCTTGAAAGAAAAATCGGTTGCGCCAATTCAACTGCAAATTTTCAACAGTGACGGGAGGCTCGTGCGGCGGTTTTCAAGCGACGACGTGCCACCGAAGGTGAATGCGAACGATTTGCCGTTTCCCACTTCCTGGGTCCGCGAACCGCAAAAGCTTTCCGCCGAGGCGGGAATGCACCGCTTCGTGTGGGATTTGCGGTATCCGCCGGCAAAAGGCGCGCGCGCCTCGTTGCGGCGGCCTTCCGGTGCGCTCGCCTTGCCGGGAAAGTACACCGTGCAACTAACGGCGCACGGCAAAAACACTACGCAAACGCTGACCGTCAAAATCGATCCGCGCGTGAAGACGACGCACGAAGAACTGACTCGGCAGTTTGAGCTGGCTTCGAAGCTTTCCGCACGGGAGGGCGAGGTTTCTTCAGCGCTACAGCAGGTTGCCGAGCTGCGAAAACAGATCGAGGCGCGCCGGAAAGAAGCAAGTGAGAAAGCCGATGTCGTCAAGGTGCTCGAGGAGCTGAATCAGAAGTTGGAGGCAATGGTTCCCCCGGAAGGCGAGGGCGGGTTCGGGTTGTTCGGACTGGCGCTGCCGGGCAAGGAACCAGAGCCGCTGCCAAAGGTTGCGTCGGCGCTAAGCGGGTTGATGAGCATCGTCGAAAGCGCTGATGCGGCGCCCACCGAAGATGCCGAGACGGCGAGCGCGAAATGGGACAAGGCTGCCGAAAAAACGCTGGCGCAGTGGGCGGATTTTCAAAACAAAGAATTGGCAAACACCAATACGTTGCTCGAGAAGGCAAATCTGAAGCCGGTGGCCACGACGGAGACAGTGGGAACCCATTAGCTCCAATCCGTTTGCGATCGGCGGAGCGGCGCGGCCGCAAACCCCGTAAGACTGATCGAACCTGATCCAGCTAGCGGCAGGGCCTGAAGCAGGCTGCACCCTGCAACGACAGGTGGCCGCGTGAGGGGGATTTGATATGCTGCTCGATGTGGGAGACTCGAGGCGGTTAAGATTTCTCGCTATCGGTGGGATAGGCTCGCTGGTGGTTGGCGGCGCGGCGATGGCGTTCGCGCTCGAAACTTCCCCACAAACGCAACAAGGGCCCGGCGCGGGTACGTTGTCGCCGGCTTCCGTGGCGACGGCGGGACAAGGCGGAACACCAGCACCGGCTGGTCCTGCGCCAGGCCCGCCAACAGCTCCGCGCGCTTTGAACGTTGTTGTGCTGGATCCAGCTCACGGCGGAACGGACCCCGGCGCGCGAGGAACCGGGGGAATCCAGGAAAGTGAAATTACGCTGGAATTCGCAACGCGGGCGCGGCAAGCATTGGAGCAGCAGGGATTTCAAGTCGTAGAGACGCGGCAGGGAAACGAAAACCCATCGTTTGATGACCGCTCGGCGATTGCCAACGCGCAGCGTGGAGCGGTGTTCATTACGCTGCACATTGCCTCAACGGGGATACCGGGAACGGTGCGCGTCTATGTCAATGCAGACCTGCCGCCGGTCAAGGCAGCGAATGGGTTGATACCTTGGGACCTTGCGCAGGCCCCGTTCCTTGGACTGAGTAGGAAGCTTGGAGACCTGGTGCAGGGAATGCTCACACAGCATTTCAAAGGCTCGCCGGATGCGGCGCAAACAGCAGCCATTCGGCAACTTCGCACGACCGCGGCGCCGGCGATTGCGGTGGAAGTCTCGAGCGTGGTTGTGAACGACCGCGCGGAGCTGGACCATATGGTGCCGGGAGTCGCAGATGCCATTGCGCGTGGGGTCGCGGCGTTCAAGCCGCTGTACGCCATGGCCTTGCCGAGCGGGGCATTGCCGTGATGGAACTCGCAACAGCACCGGCAAGGGGGCGCTGGAAATTGTGGCTGACCACGCTGCTGGTATTTGCAGTGACGGGTGCGGCGATTTTTGCCCCGATTCTTCGGAAACGAATGGAGCGCGCGGCGCAATTGCAGCAGCAAAGCGAAGAACAGGCACGGCGCGAGCTGATACAGCCGGTTCCGATGAACCCGAGCGATCCTCGGGTGAAGGCCGAGCTTTTCTGGCTTTCCGATGCGGATAGTTCCATGCTAGCGCCAGTGGTCGTGGAACTACCGCTTTCGAGCGATCCGGTGCTGCGTTCCAAACAGGTGCTGAACACACTGCTAGCCGGACCGGTGGATGTTGAGCTACGCACGTTACCGCCGGACGCCGTGCTGCTCGCATTTTATATTTTGGCCGACGGCACGGCCATCGCGGATTTCTCCGAAGCGCTGGCAACCTCGATTCCGTCGGGAATTCAGAGTGAACAATTGGCGGTTGATTCCATGACACATACGCTCGAAGCGAACGTGCCGCAGGTGAAGCGGCTGAAAATCCTCATTCACGGGCAGGAAGTGGAGACGCTGGCGGGCCACGTCGACCTGACGGAGACGTTTGCGGTGAATGCTGACGCGGGCCCCTCCCCTGCAACGGGGCCGGCCGCCGGCAAGACGGGAGCCTTCCTTGTCCAGCCGTTGACACTGAGCTTCTCGCCCGTCAAACTGACCGGGCGGTGAGGAAAATTTCCGACAACGGAGAACCCGTGAGAGCACCAGGGCAGGAGGAGCAGAGAAGCGACAACCGGGCCGCGGACCAGATGCGCCCGCTCAAGATCACGCCGGATTTCATCTCGACGGCCGAAGGCAGCGTGCTGATCGAGCTCGGAAATACGCGCGTGATTTGCACGGCCACGGTGGATGACGGTGTGCCGCTATTCTTGAAGGGCAGCGGCAAAGGCTGGGTAACCAGCGAATACGGCATGCTGCCGCGCGCGACCGAAGACCGCACGCCTCGTGAAGCGACGCGGGGGAAGCAGTCGGGGCGGACAGTCGAGATTCAACGATTGATTGGCCGCTCCTTGCGTGCGGTGACAGACCAGGAAGCGCTGGGAGAGCGCACCGTGTGGCTGGATTGTGACGTGATTCAGGCCGATGGCGGAACGCGGACCGCGTCCATCACCGGAGCATTCGTGGCGTTGGCGTTGGCGTTCGAACGCCTCCTGGCTGCGGGCATCCTGAAGAGTTCGCCGCTCATTGATTCGGTTGCGGCCACGAGCGTCGGGATTGTGGATGACCGTGTCTTGCTGGACCTTGCGTACGAAGAAGACTCGCGCGCCGAAGTGGACATGAACGTGGTCATGACCGGCGGCGGGCACTTCGTGGAAATCCAGGCGACCGCAGAGGGCCGTGCGTTTACGGGGAGCGAAATGCAGGATCTGCTGGCTCTTGCGGCCGCGGGAATCCGCCGGCTCACTGATGAACAACGCGCCGTCCTGCCCCTGAAATTCAGTGCGCGCGCCCGTTAAGTTGTTTCTCGCTTCTTCGAACCCTGGAAAGTTGAAAGAGTATCGCATTTTGGCGGAGGCTGACGCTCCGTCCTCGGTTCGCGTCGATCTTGCCTTGGTACCAGAATGTGCTTCTCTTCCTGCGTTTGAAGAAAACGCTGCAACTTTCGCAGAGAATGCGGCTGGTAAGGCGCTGCATTACTCGCGAATGCAGGAAGGGCTAATTTTTGCCGATGATTCCGGGCTGGTCGTACCTGCCCTTGGCGGCGCACCGGGCGTCCTTTCGGCAAGATACGCGGGTGTGGCCGCCACGAATTCGCAGCGGATCGAAAAGCTTTTGGAAGAAATGTGCGATCTAACACGCGAAAAACGCGGAGCGCATTTCGTCTGTGCCATTGCCCTGGCGCGACAAGGCAGAGCTCTAGCGGTGGTCACGGACCGCGTGGATGGCGAGATTCTGCGGGAGACGCGGGGCGCGGGCGGGTTTGGATACGATCCGGTGTTTTACTTCCAGCCCCTCAAGAAAACCTTCGCGGAACTATCGGCCGAAGAGAAAAACCGCCATAGCCACCGCGGAAAGGCCTTTCGCAAGTTGTTTGTCGCACTTTCCTCCATGCTATAGTCTTGGCTCCTATGGCGACGAAATCGAGGCAAAAGAAATCGGCGAGCAAAAGACGCCCTCTTGTAAAAGGGAAGCCCGCGAAGAAAGCAGCCAAAGCGCCGAAGCCCGACCGGCCCGCCGGCACCGATCCGAAGCGCGTGGCCGCCATTCTCGCAAAACTGGACGAAGCGTATCCCAGCGCTACGTGTGAGCTGAATCACGAAAACGCATTTCAACTGTTGATTGCCACGATTCTTTCAGCGCAATGCACCGACGTGCGGGTAAATCACGTCACCGAGACGCTGTTCCGGCAATACCCCGATGCAAAAGCGTTCGCGTATGCCACGCCGAGCGAGCTCGAGCAGAAAATTCGGCCCACCGGTTTTTTCCGCAATAAGACCAAGTCCATAATGGGCGCAAGCAAGGGGATTTTGGAAAGCTTTGGCGGAGAAGTGCCGCGAACCATGGAAGAAATCCTTACCTTGCCGGGCGTAGCGCGAAAAACCGCAAACGTCGTGTTGGGAACCGCTTATGGGATCCCTAGCGGCATAGTCGTGGACACCCATGTCCAGCGAATCGCCAAGCGCTTGGACCTGACGCGAAACGAGGATCCGAAGAAGATCGAACAGGACTTGATGCAAGTGATTCCCAAGGACAAATGGATCCTCTTTTCTCACCAGATCATTTGGCACGGGCGGAGGATTTGCCAGGCGCGCAAGCCGAAGTGCCTGGAATGCAACTTGGAATCGCTCTGCTACGCAAAGGACAAAACGGTCTGAAATCCATGTGAGCAAAGCACGAGGTTTTGTGATCCAACTCACAGCAGCCCCCCGTCATCAGCCTTAGCATGAGCCAAATGAAGGTGGCAGCGAAGGCATTTTCGAGCCTACCCAAGGAAAGCTACATCGCCGGGCTCACGCTTCTTGCCATCGCCGGGCATCTCATTCTGCGCTATGCGGCGGCCTCGCCGCCCCGGATTGCGCTTCTTCCCCTGTTCGGGGCGCTAATCATTGGCGGAATTCCACTTGTCTCGGAGCTAGCGAAAAAGCTCTTCAAGATGGAATTCGGCTCGGACCTTTTGGCAGGCGTCTCGATTCTCACCGCGGTTCTGCTGGCGCAGTATCTGGTGGCGACCATCGTGGTGCTGATGCTTTCGGGCGGAGCCGCCCTGGAATTTTATGCAACGGCGAAAGCCTGCTCCGTACTCGATGAACTGGCAAAAAGAGTTCCCAGCATCGCTCACCGGCGGGAAGGTTCCGTACTCCATGATGTGAAGCTCGAAGAAATTCGTGTGGGCGACCTGTTGACGGTGTTTCCACACGAAATCTGCCCCGTAGATGGTGAGGTGCTTGAGGGCCACGGCGTCATGGACGAAGCCTACCTCACCGGCGAGCCCTACGAAATCTCCAAGACGCCCGGATCAAAAGTGATCTCCGGCGCGATAAACGGGGAGCAAGCCCTAACGATTCGCGCTGAAAAGCTGGCGGTCGATTCTCGCTACGCGCGAATTATGCGGGTGATGCACGAAACCGAACAGCAGAAACCGCGCATACGACGGCTGGGCGATCGGCTTGGCGCATGGTATACGCCGCTGGCACTCGCCGTGGCGGGTGTTGCCGGATTCTTGAGCGCTGACGCGCATCGTTTTTTGGCAGTCGTGGTTATTGCTACGCCGTGCCCGCTGTTGCTCGGGATTCCGACGGCAATCGTTGGCGCGATTTCGTTGTCCGCGCGGCGCGGGATCATTATCAAAAATCCTGGGATCTTGGAACAAATTGCTTCCTGCCGCACGCTCATCTTCGATAAGACTGGAACTCTGACGTATGGCAGGCCGGCGCTGCTTCTCGGCATCATCGAAGGCCAAAAGGTTCAAATCACTGGCCGCGGCAAAGTCGCTTCGGAGCAACTTCCTCTGCCGCCCCTGGCGGAGGGCTTGGAATGTTTGGTCTTCATCGACGGCCGCTATGCGGCGGCGCTGCGCTTTCACGACACGCCGCGCAAGGACAGCCGCACTTTCATCGCGCATCTGCGCCCGCGTCACGGCGTGCGCAAGGTGATGCTGGTCTCCGGCGACCGGGAATCGGAGGTGAAATACCTGGCGGAAACTGTGGGAATCACCGAAGTACGCGCGGGCGCGAGTCCCGAGGAAAAAGTGGAAATCGTCAAGCGCGAAACAGCGCACGACAAAACCTTGTTCGTGGGCGACGGTATCAACGACGCGCCCGCTCTGCTCGCCGCGACGGTGGGCGTGGCGTTCGGCTCAGCCAGCGACATCGCCGCGAAAGCCGCGGATGCCGTCGTGCTTGAGTTGGCGCTCGGAAAAATCGATGAGCTCATGCACATCGGGCGGCGTATGCGGCGCATCGCATTGCAAAGTGCACTCGGCGGCATGATTGCCAGCCTGGTCGGGATGATTTTCGCAGCGGGAGGCTATTTGCCGCCGATTGGCGGTGCGATCGGGCAGGAACTGATCGACTTGTTTGCCGTGCTGAACGCCGTTCGGGCGGCCTTACGGACCGACGAGTTGCAGGACTTTTAGATAGAAATTCTCCTGCTCTTTCCGTTCATTTTTCTGCTTAACGTGATACCGAGGTATGCCCGGCCGCCGGAATCCATGTGTGGTCCCGATTTGTTGGCAAGCGGGCGGATGCGTGGCGCCATACTAGCCAGGCTAGTCCTTAACTTATCCTCAGTTCGGCTTGCTTGGAGTTGTCTGGCTCTGCCCGCTCGGCTGGGGATTGGGCTTCGTGCCTGGCGTGGGGCGAGCGGGCGGATTCAAGACTTCGTTGAAATTCGGCATCGCCCCGGAATGCACGTCCGGGTTCGTGTGCGGATTTTGACCGGGATCGGGATGCTGAATCATGCCTCCCAACGATTGCGTTTTCAGCACCACCCATGCGCCATCGCGTTTCTCGAGATTGTAGGCCACGTGCATGCCGGCGCCCGCCGCGCCGCTGTTCTTGGGTCGAAACTCCACTTCCGCGTGAGCCTGGTTGCCGTTGACAGAAACGCTCAGGATATCCATGTCCATGGCGCTCATATTCAACGTACCGATGGAAGTCAAATGCTGCAGAATGCCGGCGCGGATCGCGTCTTTGTCATTCGCTTGCTTCTTGCAGGCACCAATGCCGATGAGCAGGACAAAAATTCCTACGGCCGGAGCCAGGTGCTTCACGCGCGATCCTCTCTAAACGATGAATTGCCCGTAACGATTTGCTTTCAGGCCTTACGCAGCCCATTCGGCACAAGCGGCAAATCATTCAGCCGGATGCCCGTGGCATCGAAAAGTGCGTTCCCGACCGCTGGCGCAATCGCCATGATCGGCGTCTCTCCCGCTCCTGCCGACGGGATGTCCTTTCGGTCGAGGAGAACCGCCTCAATCTCCGGCACATCGCGGAAGCGCGGCACACGATAGGTGGCAAAGCGCGGGTTCTTGATCTGTCCATTCTCAAATTCGACGGCTTCAAACAGCGCTCCGCCCAGGCCTTGAATGATTGCACCCACCACTTGATTGCGCAAGCCATCGGGATTGACGATCGCGCCGCATTCGAACGCTTCGACGACACGGACAACGCGCACATCACCCAAAGCCCGGTCCACCGCAGCTTCGGCGCACGCTGCGACATAGCTCCCCTTCTCATCCCCGCAAGCAAGGCCGAAGCCCTGTCCCTCCTGCGTTTTCTTGCGCGGCCAGCCGAACGACTTCGTTGCCGCTTCCAGCACGGCCCGCATTCGTGCATTGGAAAGATTCTTTAAACGAAATTCGAGCGGATCCGCTTTGGCCGCGCGCGCCAGCGCATCCATGTGGGTTTCTCGCGCAAAATGGTTTGCCGTCGCGGCCAGACCGCGATAAGACCCGCTGCGCAAAACCAGCGGCACCTGGTGGTATTGCGTCAGTTGATTGGCTACATCGTAGGGCGTTTCGATCCCAGACATCCCGGAATGGTAGTTGTGAAATTCCCAAGCCGTCAGCCTGCCGTCGGCCGCGACGCCGCTTTTGACTTCGATCACACCCGCGGGGCGGAAGTATGCCCAGGTGAACTCCTCTTCGCGTGTCCAAACAACTTTTACGGGCTTTCCCGCCGCGCGCGCCAGTCGTGCGGCCTCCACAGCCGCGTCGCTGGTATGCTTCCCTCCGTAGGCTGCCCCCGTGTCGGGAACGATGACCCGAACGTCGCTCTCCGGCATATGAAAAACGCCCGCCAGTTCGTCGCGATTCGCAAACGGCCGCTGCGTTCCGGTCCATACCGTCAGCTTGCCATCGGCAAATTGCGCCACCGCTGCCCGCGGCTCGGGCGGACCGTGCGCGATATACGCCACGTTGTAGGTCGCATCGAGTCGATGCGCCGCGGCAGCGAGGCCTTCTGTTATGGAACCTTTCTCCCTTCGGAACCGCTCGTTTGACGAAGGCTCCGCGTTGTTCTTGAGGTAGGAGAAGATTTCTTTGCTCGAGACTTGCGGCACTTCTTTCCATTGCGTCCGAATGGCGTCGAGCGCTTTCTGCGCTTCATGCGCGCTCGGCGCGGCAACGCCGGCGAAGTCGCCATCTCGAACGACGACAACGCTGCTCATGGCTTTTGCGGCGGTGTCATCGTAGGAAGCGAGCGTCGCGCCAAACGAAGGCGGCCGCAGAACTCGTCCGTAAAGCATTCCTTCGAGCCGGATGTCGCTCGTGTACTTGTGACCTCCAGTGACAAACGCGCGGCCATCCACCTTCGGAAGCGGCTTCCCCGCAATCTTCCATTCCGTCGCGGGTGTGACGGGATCCTCCGCGGGGAGATTCTGCGCGAGCGTCTTGCCGCGGGCGAGTTCCGCATAAGTCAGCGAACGTTTCGAAACCGGATCCGTCACCTTCGCGTCCGCAGCGACCAACCCTTCCGGCGCAACATTCCACTCCTTGGCCGCCACTCCGATGAGCAGATTGCGCGCTGCTTCGGCCACGCGGCGGAATTGTGGCGTCATCGTCGGGGTCGTTCGGCTGCCAAACGTGCCGGCGTCAAACGGCGTCAACTTCGTATCCCCCATCACCAATCGCACGCTTGCGAAAGGCACGCGCAACTCATCCGCGATGGTTTGCGAAAGGGACGTTCGAATGTTCTGCCCCATTTCCGCCTTGCCGGTAAACCCGGTCACTGTTCCGTCTTCCCCAACGTGAAGCCAGGATGTGATTTCCTTTGGCAGTTCCTCGCTGTGGAACGACCGCGAGCCAGGAGCGGTCTCCTGCGCGGCGAGCGCGTCCTTGCCCACCATGAACACGGCGATCCCCGCACCTAAAACCTTGAAGAACTCGCGGCGCGCCAGTGCAAACTGATGGATGGGCGGGGCATTAAATTCGTAACGCTCCGGTTCGGCGACGAGTCTTTCTTTTACGGTGTTCATCGCGCACGCTCCTGCATCATCTTTGCCGCGTGTTCGACTGCCTCGATGACGCGTGGGTGCGTACCGCACCGGCAGACATTGCCTTGGAGAAACCGAACAATCTCCTCTTGTCTCGGATTGGCGTTCGTCTCGAGCAAGCCGACCGAACTCATCACCATTCCGGAAGTGCAATACGCGCACTGAAACGCGCCCGCGTCAAGAAACGCTTGCTGCACTGGATGCAGCCTCCCATCTTTTTCCAACCCTTCGATCGTGGTGACGGGTTTTGCCGCCGCAGCGCTCAAAGGAACTTGGCAGGAACGCCTAGGCGCTCCTGCCAGCAGCACCGTGCAAGCGCCGCACTGCCCTTCTCCGCAGCCATATTTGGTGCCCGTGAGGCCGAGTTCGTCGCGCAGGACAAACAAAAGTGGCGTGTCCGGAGGGTAGCTGACGGCGTAACGTTTGCCGTTAACTTCGATTTCCATCGACTTTGTCATGAGCCCTCCCCAGCAACAAATTTTCCGCCCGATCAAGACTTGTGGCAAGTGTCGCATGCCGTTTTGGCGTGATTCATTTCGTGGCAGTTCAGGCAGACGTACATCGTCGTCACACTGGTGACCTCCGACATTTGTTCCATCCCGCGCACCTGGCCGTGACAAGTCTCACAATTCCATCCGGCTTGCAGATGCGGCCCGTGACTCCACGCCACTCCCGGCAATACCCGGTATACGCGCACCCAGGGAACTGCCTGCTTCGACTTCGCGTAACTTGCAAGCTTCTGAATCGAGGGTTTGTCTTTCGCGACGGTGGCGTGACATTGCATGCACCGGGCAGCATCGGGAAAGGTCATCAGCTTACCGGGTTCGGGATTCCTATGGCACGTCTTGCAGTCCAAGCCAAGCGCCAAGTGCTTCTTATGGCTGTACGGGATCGGCTGCACCGGCGCCGGATGCTCGCTCGGATTGTCCGGCACCACGCTGTTTGTCGTCAGCGGCGGTGTCCCTTGTTCTGCGGGCAGGCTTCGAACGAAGATGACCAGCGCCGCCAAAGTCATTCCAGGAATCGTCCGGGAGACCGGCCTTCTAGCCTTCATCCCGCTTCACCTCGCGTCGGAAGCCTTGTTATTTCGCTTGCGCGGCTACGCTTTCTTGTTCACCACTTCCTCGATGCTGGTCCCGAAATCCTTGAGGATGACCGCCGCCGCGTTTCGTCCGGGCCCTCCGGTGACCGACCCGCCGGGATGCGTCGTCGCTCCGGTTTGATACAAACCGGGAATCGGCATGCGATGCTGCGCCCATCCGGGCATTGGCCGCATCGGTCCAACCTGCGACGCGCACTGCGCGCCCCCGTGCGCGCTGCCGTGCCAGAAGTGTGGGTTCATGCGCTCCAAATCGAGAGGGCTTTCGATGAAGCGCGCAAGGATCTTGTCGTCCGTCAAATTCGGCGCGTACCGCCGCAGGAACTGAAGGTAAGCTTCGGAAACCTCTTTCTTGATCTTGTCCCAATGCTCCGGGCCCTCTTTCAACTCGTACGGCTGCCACCCGACCACTTTGACGGTGTGCATTCCTGCGGGCGCGCGCGTTGGATCCGCCACTGTGCAGCTTATAACCTGCATAGGGGGATCCTCGAGATTCGCCACGCCACGCGCGTCATCGTACGCAAATCGCAGAGCCCGCTCCGAGGAAACCAAAATCCCTGCCTCGATCGGCGCAAGCGTGCCTCCTTGCACGGCAAACTTTGGCGGCTCGCTTGTCGCGTAGTGCGTCACAAACATGGGGTTTTCTGCCTGCCAGGTATCCACGCCGTCGATGAAGTCCTCTCCCCACAGCTCGCGCGGCGCCATGTCCACCAGGTGCTTGATGTGGATCGTCGAGACCACCGCTTTTTGCGCCCGATAGGAACTCCCGTCGCTGCACTCCACCCCTACGCATCGGCCATTCTCCACGATCAATCGTTTCACCCATTTGTTGGTCAGCAGCACTCCTCCATGCGCCTCGATGAACCGCGCCAGCGCTTGGGTAAGGACTCCCGATCCGCCTTTCGGAATGGGCCGCCCCGAATGCTGCTGACGCGCTGCGCCGTACGCCAACCGTCCGGTCATCGGCGCATCCGGCGGCTCGGCCGCCAGATGGGCCATGAACAGCAAGAACGTTCGAGAGTGCTCGTCCTCAAAGGTGTCGCGAACGATTTCCCACGCGGACATGGCCATCCGCCGCTGCCATAATTTGCCGCGCGGCAATGGCCCTAACTGATCGTTCAGCGGCTTGGCGAAACCAATCGGGGTAAAACTGGCACCCATCACCGTCGGTTTGATGGAGTCAAACTCCGAGAGCATTTGTCGATAAGCCGCCCCATCCTTCCTCGAAAATTTCCCGAACTCGTCGCAGGTTCGATCCACGTCGCGCCACTGCGTCAGGTAACTGCCATCCGCAAAAGGAACATGAAAGATCGGATCGGGATCGATGTACTCGAGCCCGTAGTCCCGCAATGGGAGTTCATCGTTTTTGATCATCGGATTGTCGAGAAGAAATGCGTGAGACGTGGAACAAACGTCGTCTTTGAAGCCCTTTAGCGTCAACTCCGCGGTTTTGACGCCGCCTCCAACGATCGGCCGCCCTTCGAGCAGCAAACAGCGATGACCGGCCTTCGCTAAGTAGGCGGCCGTGATCATGCTGTTGTGCCCCGCGCCCGCCACGACAATGTCAAAGCGATCCTCTTGGAGCGCTTGCGCACTCAAGGAAAACGGCGCGGCGGCCAGAGGCGCCAGTGCCGTCGTTTTCACGAATTCGCGCCGGCTGACTTTGCTCATGAACACGCTCCCCTCAAAACAAAGCTTTGACGGCCCGCTTGGATCTCATTTCTCTCTGAAGCCCGGGCTTGCGAATAAGAACCGCGACCGCAAGTACGCCGTTCGTGCGATCGCTAAAGCAACTTCATTGGTTCGCGCATCGCTCCCGCCAAATCGCTTAGGAACTCCGCCGCCCGCGCGCCATCCACCACGCGATGGTCACTCGAAAGCGTCATCGTCATCATCGGCCGCACCGCAGGCTTGCCTTCGACCGCTACCACTCGTTCGGAAATCGCTCCGACCGCGAGGACTGCCGCTTGCGGCGGAGTGATAATCGCGCTAAACGCGTCCACCTTGTACATTCCCAGATTGCTCAGCGTGAAGGTCCCGCCGGTGATGTCCGCGGGCCGTAGCCTTCCGGCTCTCGCCCGTTCCGTCAATTGGCGCCGCTGCGTGGAGATTTCTTCGATCTCGAGCGTATCCGCCTTGTGAACCACCACGCCGACCACCCCATCGTTCACCGCCACAGCAACGCTCACGTTGATGTCTCGATTCGCACGGATGCCTTCGTCGGTCCAGCTCGCGTTCATTCGCGGATGTCTCCCGAGCGCCCGCGCAACGAGAGCGACGAGCAAATCCGTAATCGTCCCTGCCGTACTCTGCGACTTCCCCGCCCCATCGCTCCAAACCTTTTGCGCCTCAAGCAATTCGTTCGCGTCAACCTCGCGGACCAAAAAGAAGTGCGGCACGCTTGTCCAGCTCTGCGTGGTGCGCTCGGCCATAAGCCGCGCCAGTTGGCTGGGTCTCTCGAGTCCCGGGGCCATGGCTCGCGCCATGGGAGCAGGAACAGCCGCTTTCGAATCCGCAAACTTCTGTACGTCCTCGGCGGTAATCACTCCATCGGGTCCCGTGCCACGCACGAGCGCAAAATCCACTCCCAATTCTTTCGCGAGACGCCGCGCTTTCGGTGAAATCTCGGGAGGCGCATTGGCGACTGCCGTCTTCGTAGCCGCCGCAGCCTGGGTCGCTGCCCGAGTTTGCTGCGCCCCGCCGCTCCTCGAGCGCGCTCCCGGTGCAGCCGAGGCAACCTGTACCGGCGGCTGCTCGCCCGGGGCCACCAGCCACGCAATGGTTTCCCCCACGGGAATCACCGCGCCCACATCCGCAGTGATACCCGCCAGCATCCCGTCTCCCGGCGCTTCGACTTCCACCACCGCTTTGTCGGTTTCAATCTCCAGCAGCGGTTCGCCTTTGCGCACACTCTCGCCTTCTTTTTTTCGCCACGCCAGCAGTTTCCCGGTTTCCTGCGCCATCTCCAGCGCCGGCATCACCACACTGATTGCCATAGTTTCTCTGTTGCGACGATTTCAGTCCGTCGCCGCTACTCCTTCCGCTTTCGCGCTGGCTTCCACCATTTCTTTCACGCGCCGGCTTGGCGGCTGTTCGTTTTCGCGCGTCGTCGAAAGCGGCCCGTTTACCGTGTGGTAGTGAGCTCCCGCCACCATCAATTCTTCCGCCGGGAATCGTGTGATTACTTCATGCCCCGTCGCCGTCACCACGATTTCTTCTTCAATGCGAGCTGCGCTCCATCCGTCGCTCGAGGGCCAGAACGTTTCCAGCGCAAACACCATCCCGGGCTTGATCGCGTGCGAATGCTCGAGCGAAACCAGCCGGCTGATCACCGGCTTCTCCCAAATCGCCAGCCCGACGCCGTGCCCGAATTGCAGGGCGAACGCCGCTTCCTCATCCGGAAATCCAAATTCTTCCGCTTTCGGCCACACGGAGGCGATCTCCGCCGTGGTTCTTCCCGGCCGCACCAATTCGATCGCCGCATCCAGATACTCCCGGCACCGTTTGTACGCATCACGCATGGCATGCGATGCGTAGCCAATCGTGAAGCACCGGTAGTAGCACGTGCGGTATCCCATGTAGGAATGCAAAATGTCGTAGTACACCGGGTCCCCGGGCCGTAGCATGCGGTCGGAAAACACGTGCGGATGCGGGCTGCACCGTTCGCCCGAAATGGCGTTAACCGCTTCGACAAATTCCGACCCCAGGTCATACAACACTTTGCTCACCAGCCCCACCGCCTGGTTCTCGCTCATTCCCGGCTTCATCGCGCGATACAACTCGTCGTACGCTGCGTCCACCATTGCCGCCGAATGGTTCAGCAGCGAAATTTCGTCTTGCGTCTTGATCACCCGCGCATCGCTCATCACCTGCTGCCCATCGACAACCTTGATGCCCTCCTTCTCAAGTGCAAACAAAATCGGCGGCTCGACGACGTCGACTCCCAACGGCTCTTTGTGCAGCCCGCGCTTCTCCAGTTCCACTTTGATTTTCCGCGCCACATTTTCCGCGCGACCCATTTCCGGCGACATCGCTCCGCGCAGCAGCGGAATTCCGGCACGCGAACGCTCACCAAGCCATGGACAATTCTGCTGGTGATGCCGCGCCGCGCTCCCGAAGTCCCACAAAATCGGTTCGTCATTCTGCGGCAGCAAAGTGAACCGGCTGATCTTGTCCTGCGCCCACGTTCCAATGTGCGTTGCCGTGATATACCGCACGTTGTTCATGTCAAAACACAGCAGCGCACCCATCTCCGATTTCCCGAGCAGCGCCTTCGCGCGCGCCAGCCGCTCGCGCCGCAGCCGGTCAAAATCAATGCGGTTCTCCCAGTCCACCGCCATCGGCCCATACGTTTTCAGCGCCATTTCACACCTCCAGTAGCGCGCTCAGCGCTTACCGCACATCGCCCGCGCCGCCTGGAAAACCGCCTGTTCGGTCGGCACCGTCACATCCTCGAGCGGCGGCGAAAATGGAATCGGCACGTGCATCGCGCCCATGCGCTTCACCGGTGCATCCAGGCTATAAAACGCGCCTTCCGCAATCACCGACGCAATCTCCCCGGACACGCCGTACCGCCCGTATCCTTCATCCACCACGATGGCCCGTGAAGTCTTCTTTGCCGACTCCACCAGTGTCTTCTCATCGAGCGGCCAGGTCGTCCGCGGATCAACTACTTCTGCACTGATTCCGGCCTTCCCGAGCATTTCCGCCGCGCCCAGCGCCACTTGCACCATGCTGCTTGTGGCCACAATCGTGATATCTTCGCCCTCGCGCTTCACCTCCGCCACGCCGAAGGGAATGGTATACTCCTGTTCCGGCACCGGCCCTTTCAGCTTGTACATCATCTTGTCTTCAAAAAAGACCACGGGATTTTCATCGCGGATGGCCGTCTTCAGTAGCCCCTTCGCGTCATACGGAGTCGAAGGCATGGCCACTTTCAGTCCCGGCACGTGGCTTAACCACGCATGCAGCGATTGCGAGTGCTGCGCCGCCGAACGGCGTGTTGCTCCGAGCGTCGTTCGCAGTACCATCGGCACTTTCCAAGTTCCCCCGGACATGTAATGCACTTTTGCAGCCTGATTCACGAGTTGATCCATCGTCAGCGTCAGAAAGTCGCCGAACATGATGTCCACAACAGGCCGCAGTCCGGTCATTGCCGCGCCGACGCCCATCCCCGTAAATCCCGCCTCCGAAATCGGCGTGTCGAGCACGCGCTCCCGGCCAAATTCCTCGACCAACCCCGACAGAACTTTGAACGGTGTTCCCGCTTCTGCCACGTCCTCGCCAAAAATGCACACGCGCTTGTCGCGGCGCATCTCTTCCGCCAGCGCCTCGCGCACCGCTTGCGCAAAGGTCAACTCGCGTGCGGGCAGCTCAGGCATATACGTTCTCGTCCGCCTCTTCCGGCTTGGGGTACGGCGCAGCAATCGCAAATTCAACTGCCGCTTTCATCTCCACTCGCACGTTCTTGCGGATCTCTTCGAGTGCCATCTCGTCCGCCACTCTTTGCTGGATCATCCACCCGGCGAAGTTCTTGATCGGGTCGCGTTTGGTCTTCCACTCCTGCTCTTCCTGCTTCGACCGGTAATACTCGCGGTTGATGTCGCCCACATGGTGCCCGTGATAGCGATAGGTGTCGCAAACCAAAAACGCAGGCCCTTCGCCCTTGCGCGCGCGTTCGACAAGCCGTTGTGCCGTGGCGTAAACCGCGCGCACATCCTGCCCATCCACGCCTTCCGCATGCACGCCGAACGCGGCGCCGCGCGCGAGCATGTCCCCGGCCGTGGTCTCTGAATAATGCGTGTATTCGTTATAAAGATTGTTCTCGCAAACGTAGATCACCGGCAGTTTCCACAGCGCCGCCAGGTTCATCACTTCATACAAAACGCCTTGTCCCAGTGCTCCCTCGCCAAAAAAGCACACCGTCACTTGCCCCGTGTCCAGCCGCTTCGATGAGAGCGCCGCGCCCGTCGCAATTCCCGCGCTTCCCCCCACAATGGCATTGGCTCCCAAATTCCCCGTCGCCGGATCGGCAATGTGCATCGACCCGCCCTTGCCCCGGCAATACCCCGCTTCCTTTCCTAGCAGTTCGGCAAACATGCGGTCGGGCGAGGCGCCCTTGGCCAGGCAATGCCCGTGACCGCGGTGCGTGCTGGTGATGTAGTCGGTCTGCCGCAGCGCTTCGCAAATCCCAACCGCCACCGCTTCTTCCCCGACATACAAATGCGCCAGTCCCGGCATCAGCGCGCGCATATAGAGCTCGTTCACCTGGTCTTCAAACTCGCGGATCATCACCATGCGCCGATAGATGCGCGTCCAGTGGTCCGCTTTGACGCCTTCAATCACCTTGCTTTGATCCGTGGCAATGGTCATTGGGAAACCCCAGCCATCTTCGCCAAAACCGCGAACACCACCGCGAAATCCTTGTCCGCCACTCCCATTCCCCGCGCCGCCGTCAAAAATTCATTCGTCACCGCTGTAGTCGGCATGGGCACATCCAACTGCCGCCCCAGTTCGAGCGCCAGCAGCATGTCCTTTTGCATCATGTTGACGTTAAACCACGCCTCTTCCGGCATTTTCAGCACAAACGGCCCGCGGTACTCGACCATCGGCGACGCGATCACGCTGTGCGTCAGCACATCCACGGCGGTCTCTCTCTTGATCCCGCTCTTTTCCGCGAGCAGCACTCCTTCGCAGAACGCCAGCATCTGCACCGCCAAGCTTAAGTTCACGCCAATCTTCATGACCAGCGCTTGCCCGTTCTCTCCCACATGTGTGACCTTCGGTCCAATGTCCAGCAGCAGCGGCTTCACTTTCTCGAAGGTTGCCTTGCGCCCGCCCGCCATCACCGAAAGCTTGCCTTCCTGCAAAGTGATCACGCTTCCGGAAACTGGCGCGTCCAACAGGTCGCCGCCTTTTTCCCGCACCTTCTCGGCAAGCTCCCGGCTGAATGCCGGACCCACCGTGCTCATATCCACAAAAATCTTGCCGGGCTTCACCCCCGCGAGCATTCCGTCGGGCCCGTTCATCACCGCCGCCAACGCCGCCGAGTTGGTCACCATGGAAAGCGTGATGTCGCTCGCGCTCACCACTTCCCTTGGCGTATTTGCCCACTTCATTCCTTTCTTGATGAGCCATCCCGCTTTCGAACGCGTCCGGTTATATCCTGATACGCTGTAACCCTTGCCGAGCAGCCGGTTCACCATCTCGCTGCCCATCACCCCCAGGCCCACAAATCCCAGATTCGCCATGAAGATTTCTCTCCCGCCAATCGTTCGCTTTACCTCTCGGCCCGCCTCAAGCGCCTCTGGCTCTCCGCGAATCTTCTCGCACCTGCCGCATGTGCGTCTTCATCGCCTCCCGCGCTCCCGCCGCATCGCGGTGCTCCACCGCATCCAGAATCTTCTTGTGGTGATATTGCCCACGCTCCGGCCCGCCCTCCACTTGAAAAATTCCCATTCTCTGCTCGCGCAGCAACCCCACAATCGAATCGATCAGCGACAAAATGATGGGATTGGCAGCCGCCTCCGCCAGCGCCAAATGAAAATCGAGATCAGCTTCGATGAACGCGTCGGGATCCCTTTTCGCTCCTTCCATCACTTCAAACGACTCCCGCATGGCGGCAAGATCCTCGGCATCGGCGCGCTCCGCCGCCAGTGCCGCGATTTCCGGTTCCATCATTTCCCGGACTTCCGTCAAATAGCGCGAACCTTCGGCCTGCCCGGCCTTCATCATGCGATCGAGCGACAGCCGGATCGGGTGGGAACTGGTTTCCATAATGAAAGTCCCGCGCCCGGGATAAGCCTCGACGAAACCTTTCTCGCGCAGGGCTTTGACGGCTTCGCGAACCGCCGTCCGGCTCACGCCAAATTGTTGGGCCAGTTCGCGTTCCGGAGGCAGCCTGTCGCCGGTTTTGAGCGCGCCCTTTTGGATGGATTCCTCTACCTGTTGGACAATCTGTTCGTACAAACGGGAGGAACGCACAACCTTGTACATCATAAGCTCTCCGGAAATCGGGGCGGAAGGAGCTCGCCACACTGTGGTATTACCGCTTGACCATACGAAATTACCGATTTTCCGAAACTTAGCACCTGCGCTGGTCCTCGACTGGTCGGATTGTCGGACCAATCTACCAGACCCTCTTCCCCTTTGCAATCTCTCTCACACCCTACTCAATCCAGACCGTCTTGATGTTGGTAAACTCGCGGATCCCGTGGACTCCCAATTCCCTGCCGTGCCCCGACCACTTCACCCCGCCAAACGGCAGCCGCGGATCGGAGGCGACCATCCGGTTGATGAACACCATCCCCGCTTCGAGATCGTTGATGAATCGCTCGCGTTCCTGGTCATCGTTTGTCCACGCGCTCGCTCCCAATCCAAACCGGCTGTCGTTGGCAATGCGGATGGCGTCGTCCAGGTCCTTCGCCCGGAACACGCTCGCGACCGGGCCGAACAGCTCTTCCTGATGAGCCGGCGAGCCTTTGGGAATATTGGTCAACACCGTTGGCGCATAAAAATTCCCCGGCCGAGCGAGCGGTTTGCCACCTGTCAGCACTTTTGCGCCTGCTTCCACGGTGGCTTTCACGTCGCGATCCAGGTCTTCTAGCCCCTGTGCCGATGACAGCGGCCCCAATTCGGTAGCCTCGTCAAACGGGTCCCCAACCTTCAGCGCCGCCATCTTCTCCGCAAACATTTTTTCAAACTTCTCCGCAATCCGCTCGGCCACAATGAATCGCTTGGCCGCGATGCACGATTGCCCATTGTTGAAAATTCGCGCTTTCACCGCCGTGCTGGTTGCCGCCTCCAGATTCGCGCTCGGCATCACGATAAACGGATCGCTGCCCCCCAGCTCCAGCACGACTTTCTTGATTCTCTTGGCCGCCCCAACGCCCACTTCGACGCCGGCGCCCTCGCTTCCCGTCAACGTGGCCGCGGCGACACGCGGATCTCCCAGCACGCGGTCCACTTTTTGCGAGCTAATCAGCAGGGTCTGAAACACGCCGTCGGGAAAGCCCGCTTTGTGAAAAATCTCTTCAATCATGAGCGCCGATTGCGGCACGATCGAAGCGTGCTTCAGCAGGCCCACGTTTCCGGCCATCAGCGCCGGCGCCGCAAACCGCAGCACCTGCCAGAACGGAAAATTCCACGGCATTACAGCCAGCACCGGGCCGAGAGGCAAATAGCGAATGAAGCTGCGTTTTGCCGTTGTCTCCACCACCTCATCCGCCAGGATTCGCTCGGCATTTTCCGCGTAATACCGGCAAACCCACGCGCACTTCGCGGCTTCATCCACGGCCGACCGGAAGGTCTTCCCCATTTCCGTGGTCATCACCCGCGCATAACTCTCTTTTTCCTTTTCTAGGACCCTAGCCGCGTTCTCGATCAGCCGCGCGCGCTCGGCAAACGGCGTTTTGCGGTAACTCAAAAATCTGTCAGCCGCTTTCTGGAGTTTCACTTCGAGCTCGGCGTCCGACAGCGATTCGAAGGTCTTCACTACCTGCCCGGTCGCGGGATTCACCGTTGCAATGGCCATTTCTTCTCTTCCTCCACGGGTCGGCTTCGGTGCGAGGAGCGCTTCGCTCGCTCCTGCTGGAATTCGTTCCGGATGGAGATGACCCTCGACAGAGATCATGATCCTTGTGTCTGGTCTAACCACTATACCCCATTTCTCCATCCAGCAAAAACGGCGAGCTTTCATTTCTCCTTGACACGCTTTGCCGCCGAGTGGTACAGCGGTCATACCTTTTTGGCTGGCCCTTGGTTCCGCCAGCCTGCCATTCTAGGAGCCTCTCGACGATGCGCGCTCGCCATGGCCGCAACAAGCTGCGCCCGCAAATCTTCCAGGGCGGCAGCCACCTTACGCCAAACGAAGGCGCCTCTCGGCCCACCCGCCGCGAGTTCCTCCGCAAGGCCGCCGGCGCAGGTCTCGCCTTGGCTGGCTCTTCCCTTACCGCATGGGGTGACCATCACGGCCACCCTACTCCCAACAGCATCACGTATCTCGACCGCCGCATGTACATTCACAACATGGAGCTTCTCGCGCATTTCGTTCCCGGGCAGCATCGCGGCGGCAAAATGCAGATGATGTCGGTTGGCAGCCGCCGCTACCTGGTGCAACAAGGCGACGTCATCGACATAAGCGACGTTCGAAAGCCCGCCATGTTCAACAAAGGCGGCTTCGAAGGTTACCAGGTCCAGGTCGCTTACAACAAAAACCTTAAAAAGTGGATCCTCATGACCGGTGCGCAAACGCCTATCACCGATTCCACGCCGGAAGCGCCCATGGGCAAGTACGACGATCCCCACCTCGACGACAAGCGCAAAAACTACAAGGGCCTTCGCGGCGTCCGCTTTTACGACGCAAGCGATCCCGCGAAAATGGTCAAGATCTCCGAATTCAGCACCGGCGCAACCGGCCAGGGCACGCATCGCAATTATTATGACGGCGGAAAATACGCCTATCTCGACACCGCGCCGGACGAGACTTTTATTCACCAGCCTTCCTACTTTCGTGAACTCGTCAACGGCAACATGATTGTCGATGTTTCCGATCCAGCCAGCCCCAAAGAAGTCTCGATGTGGTGGGTGCCCGGCTCGCGCAGGGGCGAGGAAGCCGAATACGACAAATGGATTTGGTCAAAGCTCGTTCCGCCGAAAGTCGTTGCCGATCAAACTCCGTTCGCAGGACTGCACGGTCCCGTCTACGTGCCGAAAAAATGGGAAGATGGAGGCCATCGCGGGTACGGAGCGTTTGGCTGCAACGGTTTCATCATTCTCGATCTTTCCGATCCCGCGCATCAACAAGAAATCGGCCGTTTCGAACCGCCACCGCAATACTCCGGCATGGGCATCGCTTTCCACACGATTTACTGCGGGATTCTTGAACGCGGCTTCGTCATTGCAAACGGCGAAACCACGAACTCCGACTGCAACCAAATCTACCTGCCGAACTGGGTCATCGATATTCGCGACGAGCAGAATCCTGTCCCGGTCGCCCAGCTTCCTCGGCCCGTTCCGCCGCCCGAGGCCCCCTATCGCGATTTTTGTTTCAAGCGTGGCCGCTTTGGCGCGCACAATCCGCCGCATCTCAAAGCGCCGGGAAAGCCGCGCCAGGAATTCATCGCCTATTCGTACTTCATTGCCGGGTTGCGCTGCTACGACATCGGCGATCTTACCAAGCCCGAAGAAGTCGCTTATTTTATCCCGCCGCAGGGCGGCGACTTGAAGAAATTCGGCAGTTACGACCGCACCGTGGACAACGTCTTTGTCGAATGGGACCGCAACGTGATCTGGTGCGCCGCCGACACCGGCCTGTATGCGCTTGCTTGTCCGAATCTCGGCAAACCCGTTCTCGATCCCCTGCCCGTCGCGGAATGGTCGCTCGACAGGCTCAACGAAGGTGCGCCCTGATTGCTCCTTCATCGGTTACAAGGCCGCCGGGGCAATCAACACCGTTTCCTTGTTCATGAATCTGGAGAAATTCCCATGAACTCCCATGAATCATTCGGCGGTGATTCTGACCCTCAGATCTGCCGCCGCCTGAGCCGCGGATCGTACGTTCCGTGCGCCTCGCCGGAGCGGCCGGATCTGTTTCCGCCTGTGAACTCCAAGATGCGTCTTTTTCGACTATTGGCGGCAATGTCCGCCTCGACTCTCTTCTCGACCATGCTCACCGCGCAAAAACCCATGCCAACCCAAATCAAATTGCTCACGTTGCTCGGTCGCCCGCTGCAACTTGCCGCCGCCGAGAAGCTCGACCTCTTCTCCGAATTCGGCGTCGCGGTCCAAACCGAAAATTCCGCGAATTCCCAGGAATTGCGTGACAAACTTGCCGCAGGCAACGGCGACCTCGCTTATCTCGCGGTTGACAATGCCGTGGCCATGGTCGACCTCGCTCAGCAGGACGTCGTCATCGTCATGGGCGGGGAAGGCTCGCAAAATGAACTCATCGCCCAGCCGGAAATCAAAGCCATCAAGGATTTGCGCGGCAAAACCCTCATCGTCGATGCGCCGAACACAGCCTACGCCGTACAGCTCAAAAAAATTCTTCTCCTCAGCGGCCTCGAACCCGGCAAAGACTACGAGATCAAGCCCGTGGGCGCAACGCCGCAGCGCTTGATTGCCATGCGCGAAAACAAATCCTACGCAGCCTCGATGCTCGGCCCGCCCAGTTCCATCATTGCCAAGCGTGAAGGGTTCGTCAGTCTTGCCGCCGTCGCAGCATCCATCGGGGCGTACCAGGCCGCGGGCTTCTTCGCCGAGCGCAAGTGGGCCCAAGAGCATCGCGGGCCACTCACAAGCTTTCTCGCCGCTATCATCGAAGCGCAGCGCTGGCTCGTAGCGCCCGCCAACAAAAATGAAGTCCTGGCGCTGCTGACCAAAGAAGCGCATCTCGCCCCGGAAGTCGCCGCCGAAACCTACGAAAACAGCATGACCAAGCCCGGCGGCTTTGCGAAGGACGCCGCCTTCGATCTGAAAGGTTTTCAAAATGTCCTGAAGCTGCGCGCGGAAATCGAAGGCTCCTGGGGCGGCCATCCGCCGGCCCCCGACAAATATTACGACCCTTTGTTTTACGAAGAAGCTCTAGCAAAGTTGAAGAGCAAGCCCTAAGGTGCGTCTCACGAGAGAACGGCCGGGGCACTATCACCCCAGACGAGAAGGAGACTCGACGTGCAGCACATTTTGCAATCTCTGTCGGCAAGCATCCTATCGTTTCTTTTTCCATACGTCGGTCTCCTCTTCGCGAGCGCCGCCTTCGCCGAGGAGCGCACTCTCGACGAAATCAAAGCCGAAGCCATCAAGCGCGCGGAAAACGGCATGTATCCGCTCATTGGCCTCGATCCCGCAGACGTGAAGCAAGCCTTTGCCGCCATCACGACTTCCGACTACGACGAATGGGCCGCCGCGTTCATCGCCCTAGGCGACCGCTACATGTCGGAAGCGCAATCGCTCGAAAGAGCAGATCCCGGCAAAGCCAACGCCGATTACATTCGCGCATGGCGGATCTATTCCTTTGGCCGCTGGCCCGTACCCGCTTCTCCGGGCAAACAGCGCGCGTACACCAAAGCGCTCGAAGCGTTCCTCGCGCACGCCAAATTCATGGACCCGCCGCTCGAAGTTGTGCGTATTCCGTTTGAAGGCTCCGAAATCGTCGCATATCTGCGCCTGCCGAAAGCCGCGAAGGGCCCCGTACCCGTGGTCGTCGCTATCAGCGGACTCGACAGCCGCAAGGAAGATCTCTCCGAAAATTTCGGCGCCATCATCCCCCACGGCATCGGATTTATCGGCGTCGATTCACCGGGAACCGGCCAGTCACCCATCAAAGCCAGTGCAACCGCGGACCGCGAGTTTTCACGCGTCCTCGATTACCTTGAAACGCGCCCCGAAGTGGACAAGATGCGCATTGCCGTCGACGGCCAAAGTTTCGGAGCGTATTGGGCCACGAAGCTCGCCATCCTCGAGCACGCACGATTGAGAGCGGTTGTCGCGCAATCGCCTCCCGTGGATGCCACGTTCGCCCACGATTTCGTCATCCACAAGACGCTCGGCAACCGCGAATATCTCTTCGGGCTTGCCCCCGCCCTGATGTCTATTTTTGAGGGCGCGAAATCGCCGGAGGATCTGGCAGCGGCTTTGGGAAAGCTGTCGCTCGTAGAGCAAGGCCTGCTCGGCTCGCCCGCCGGGGCGGGCATGCCCACCGCGCCCATGCTCGTCATCTCCGGCGCTCTCGATACGCAGGTGCCCATCTCGGACACCTACCTGCTGCTCTCGACGGGCGACGTCCCCAAGGAGGCGTGGATCAACCCCCGGGGCGGCCACTTGGGCCGCCAGGTCAGGGTTTGGCCCGACCCCGTCATCTTCCGCGAAGTCATTATCCCCTGGCTCGTCCGCAAGTTGCAGTAAACTGGGGCCTCGAGAACGCGCCCGAGGAAATGGGATGGGAGAACCCGGAGATGACCACGCCTATACCGGTACTTCGCGAACGGCGACGTACTCCCGAAGTCGAACGCCTTTGTACTTTTCGCGGGCCTGTTTCGTCAGCTCGAGCTTCATCTCGTGACGATTGCCGCCGATCACCGTTTTAGGGATAGGCAGCAACAAGGGTCCGCAAGGCCCCAAGAACCAATAAGCGCCCGCGCTTTTTACAAAACGGCCGCCGTTGAGGATAGCGTTAAAGAAGTATTTGGAGGGATTAGAACCAGTCGCTGCGGTAGGCCACCCACCAACTCACGATGCCGATGGGAATCGTGGCGACGAGGCCCCACAAAAGGGGCAGGGTAAAATCCGCGAGTAGGCCCAGCGCGATGAACACGGTCCAAAAGATTTTGCGCCGCATAGTTTTATTGTAGCGCAGCGATGGCCCGTACGGAATTCTGCGGGAGAAGGTGTGCGCATCTCACTAGTTCAGCACATGAGGGCAGGCACGATAGGCCGTGCCCCAAGACGGAAAACCTTCGGAGAGCATGGCAGGAAGTCACTCTAGTTCGCACCCATAGCCATGCTTTCAAAGACATATTGACCGGAGCCGACGTCAACAACCACGGTGTCGCCGGCTTGCCGCGCGCTGAAAATATCCGCGCGGCTCGTGAGCGGTTTTTGTCCTTCCGTGACCTGCTCGAGTTTGGCTTTCGGCAAGCGTACCGTGGCCGTCGTATTCGGCGGAACTTGGATGGTGACGGTCAACTTGCCGTCCGCGATTTTCCAGCCCGACGCCACGCGGCCGTACAGGCTCTCGACCGAAGCGTTCGCGAAGGTCAGCCCACCGCCAGGTTGCGGCTGAATCAAAATATGTTTGTAACCGGGGTGGCTCTCGTCGAGCTCAATGCCTGCAACGACGCGGTAGATCCATTCGCCGATTGCGCCGTAGGCGTAGTGGTTGAAGGAATTCATCCCCGGATCTTGAAAACTGCCGTCGGGCTTGATGCCGTCCCATCGTTCCCAGATCGTCGTGGCGCCTTTGGTGACAGGATAGAGCCAGGAAGGATATTGGGTGCGATTCAGCAGCATGTAGGCGAGGTCGAGATAACCGTAATCGCTCAAAACCTGGCACAGCAACGGTGTTCCCAAGAATCCCGTGGTGAGATGGCCGAATTTCTTAACATCGTCGGCAAGCCTGGCCGCGGCGCCCGCGCGTTGCGCTTCCGGCAACAAGTCAAACGCGAGTGCCAGCGCATAAGCTGTCTGCGTATTCGAAGAAAGCCGGCCATTGGGCGTCACAAATTCTTTTTGAAACGCGCTCACGATTTTTGCTTCTAGGGCCGCGTATCCCGCGGCTTCTTCTTTTTGCCCGAGCACGTCCGCGGTCTTGGCGAGCAACGCGGTCGAGCGCGCGAAGTAAGCCGTCTGAATCAAATCCTTGTCCGTGGTTGCGCCGGGATAATCGGCGTTGGTAGTCGCAAAAGCGAGCCAGTCTCCAAAGCTAAAACCATTGTTCCAGATAGATTTCTCGCCGGCCTGCCGCCGCATGTACTCGACCCAGGCTTTCATGCTCGGGTATTGCTCTTCCAAGATTCTTTTGTCGCCGTACGACTGATACACAACCCACGGAACGATCACTGCCACGTCCGCCCAACCCGCCGACGCCGCCGCCCCCTTCCTCGTTTCATGGGACAAAACGTTAGGAATCACGAAGGGCACGGCGCCATCGTCCTCTTGATCGAGCGCGACGTCTTTCAGCCACTTGGTGTAAAACGCGGCGGTGTCGTGATTGAACGACGCGGTGCGCGCAAAAACTTGAGCATCGCCCGTCCAGCCGAGACGTTCATCGCGCTGCGGACAGTCTGTCGGCACATCGAGAAAATTCCCTTTCTGGCCCCAGATGATGTTGTGCTGCAACCGGTTGAGAAGAGGATTGGAAGCCTCGAACGAGCCCGTCCTCGCGACAGCCGAGTGCACAACCATGCCCGTAAAATCCTCCGGGTTTACTTCGCCGGGCCAGCCGCTCACCGAGACATAACGAAACCCCTGAAAAGTAAAATGCGGTTGGAACGATTCCGTTCCCTGGCCTTTGGCGGTGTAGCGAATCGTTTCCTCAGCCGAGCGCAGATTGGCGGTATAGAAATTTCCCGCTTTGTCGAGCACTTCCGCGTGACGCAAGGTGATGGTGGTTCCGGCAGGAGCGGTCAGTCGGAAGCGGATCCAGCCCACCATGTTTTGTCCCATGTCGAGGACCGTATCGCCTCCGGGCGTTTTCAAAACTTTCACCGGCGTAATCTGTTCCATGGCTTTGACCGGAGGTCCCGCGGGAGCTACGAGTTTTGCTTTTGGTGTGGGCAAAACGGTTACCGACTTCCAATTCTTATCGTCGAATCCGGCTTCGTTCCAGCCGGGCTGTTCGAGCCGCGCGTCGTAGGTTTCGCCGTTATAGATGTCGGATTCGAGGACCGCACCCGTTGCCGATTTCCATCCGTCATCGCTGCCAACGATTTGCTGTGTGCCGTCCTTGTAAGTGACGACGAGTTGCGCGAGGAGCGCCAATTTCTTTCCGTAGCTGTTTCTCTTATCGTCCCAAGCCAGCCTTCCGCGAAACCAACCGTCGCCTAACATGGCGGCCAGGCAGTTGGTACCGTTCTTCAGCGAACCGGTCACATCGTAGGTTTGATACTGGTAGCGAAAATCGTAGGCGGTCCATCCCGGTGTGAAGTATTCATCACCGACGCGCTTGCCGTTGAGCGACATTTCGTAGAGTCCCATTGCCGTTGCGTACAAACGAGCGCGTTCGACCTTCTTGTCGAACGAAAATTCCCTTCTCAGCAGGGGCGCGGGATTCGATTTTGTCTCATCCTCGGCGAGATTGGGTGTAATCCACTTTGCTTTCCAATCTGCAGCCTGGAGCAGCCCCATCTCCCAATGCCCGGGCTGGCTCCAATCGGACAAATGTCCGTGATTGTCGGCGACGCGCACCTGCCAGTAATAAATTCTGCGGCTTTCAAGGGCGGGCCCGCCGTACTCCACCTGGATGGACGCCTGCGAAGCCTGCTTGCCGCCGTCCCAAAGCAGTTTCCCTTTTGCAAGATCCGCTTCGGACTGAGCCACGCGGATTTCGTAGCTGGTCTCGAGCACGCCTCTTTCTGGGTTCACCAGTTCCCAGCTCAGCCGCGGTTTTCGCACGTCGATCCCCATCGGATCTACTTTGTATTCGCAGCGCAGATTTTTCACCGTGAGCGGCGTATCACCAACCGCTTTGACCGCACAGGCCAACACGATTGCAGCAGTCCACGCTGCCCGAGTGCGCTTCCACATCATCGCCTGCCTCCTTGCGCGCTAACCCCGCCCAGGCCGGTCACAGTGTATGCTCTTAGCGCCCGACGGGGAGGTACAAATTCGGGAATGAGATTCTACTACCCGGTTGGAGAAGTCGAGACTACAAACGGCGGCGAGGAATTCGAGAATGGCACAGTCCGGAAAAGAACAGGGGCTGGTGAGGCGGCACGCGGTCGCGAGTTATTTTGTGTTCACGTTCGCCATTTCCTGGCTGGGCGCGCTGGCAGTGGTGGCGCCAAGACTGTTGCGCGGGGAACCCGTGCCGAAATTCAGCGGGATCCTGATGTTTCCGGTGATGTTGCTGGGGCCGGCGGTAAGCGGAATCCTGCTAACGCGAGTTGTGGATGGAGGCAGCGGGTTAGGGATCTGTTCTCGCGGATGCGGCGGATTCGGGCCGGCGCGCGGTGGTACGCGACGTTGCTCCTTCCGCCTGCACTGATGCTCACCGTGCTTCTATGCTTGAAGACACTCGTCTCGCCGGTATACGCGCCAAACCGGTTCTTTGTGGGAGTTTCGTTTGGAATCGTGGCCGGATTGTTCGAGGAAATTGGCTGGACGGGCTACGCGTTTCCAAAAATGGCACGAACGGGCAACGGGCTGGGCGCGGCCATCGCGCTTGCTATGTTGTGGGGCACCTGGCACATTCCGGTGATCGACTATTTGGGAACGGCGACGCCGCATGGCGCGCACTGGCTCGGGTATTTCCTGGCGTTTACGGCGGCGATGACCGCGATGCGCGTGCTGATTGCTTGGATTTACGCGAACACGAAAAGCGTAGCCTTGGCTCAGTTCATGCACGCCAGCTCGACGGGTTCGCTCGTGGTGCTCAGTCCTGGCGCGGTAACGGCGAGGCAGGAAACGGCGTGGTACGCGGTGTACGCGGCGGCGCTATGGCTAATTGTCGCGCTTGTGGCAGCGGGATATGGGCCACAACTAACACGAGAGCCGCGTAAAGAAAAGAAGGCCCAGCGCTGGGCAGATCGTCGCTGGAACGAAGCATCCGGGCCTTGCTGACCGAGGAAGGAGCTAGCTCGCGGTGGAAGCGAAAGCCGCCTCGACGCGCTCGGCTTGCTCGAAGCCGCGCGCCGATCTCGGCATATTGGCGCGCGATTTCGCCCTCGGTGCGGGACATCAGCCACTGTCCGAGATGACTGTAGATTTCGTGGACGCGCTGCCGGAGCTCGTGATCCGGCACTTTGCTGAACGAAGTGAGATGGGGAGACTGGTGAACGCGATTAAGAAGTTCGCTTGCCAGCTCTTGGGAATGTGATTCGATAAGATGCACCAAGCGGTGGAGCGGCATAACCAACCTCCGTCAGTTCCAAAAACAGTATGCGAGCGCTGGTGGACAAACGCTGCGGTCGAGAGCACCAGCGTGGGTGACCGCCGTCACGAGGCGAAGGCGGAGCCTTGACCGCCTGTTCCGAAGTGCAGGTAATTAACTGTCTGGGAATACTCAAAAATACGCAGCGGCCGGAGGGGCTCGGCGTGATGATGAAAGCACAGAGGGAAAGGCAGGGGAATCATGGACCATACAAGACAGGCAGAAAATCCCTCCTCGAGCGAACTCACTGCGGCCGCGGTTGCGGAGCGGCAAGCCGAAGCAAAAGAGATTGCGGAGTCCCTGGCGGGAAAACCTGCCGCGGAAGCCCCCACGCAATCGCGCTACGCAGCGGTAACGGTTTCGCCCGGGAGCGCCCGCAGCGGGTCTTCGCCGGTGGCGGAGTTTGTGGGATTTTTGGAGCAAACCAAGCGCTTGTGGCTGATGGTTGTGGGCACGATTGTTGGCTTGATCGTACTGGTCACGGCGGCACAGCGCGGGTTCGCGTGGTTCAGCGAAAAGCGCGAGCGAAAACAGGAACAGGCGGTGGCCGGTGTGACGCCGGAACACTTGCTGGCGCGGTGCGGGCAACCGCTCGAAGACACCACGAAAAACGTTTACCCCATCCTGATGCGCACGATCACTTATCAGATCAGCCGCAACGAAACCTACATTTTTGACTTTAGCAGGACCGCGGAAGAAACCAGCGATTGGGTGTTCTTGTCAATGAAAGATGGCAACAGCAAGAGCTACGAGACGGCGGAAGAGAAAGTCAGCGCGATGTCCTGCTTGAACTCGCGGAAGTAGGCTGCACACCAAGTCGCTGCTGAAAAATAACTTACGCTTCGATGCCAAAGCATATTCTCGCTTCGCTCCGAAGGAGCAGGGCAACCTTTTTTAAATAGTCCGTTACGCCCACGAAAAACCGTGCTTGGAAAGCGGCAGCGAGCGGATGCGGGTTCCCGTAACCGCGAAAATGGCATTGCACACCGCGGGCAGCAGTGGAGGAAGCGCGGGCTCGCCAAGGCCGGTCGGAGGATTGTCCGTTCTCAAGAAATGCACTTCGATTTCCGCCGGAATTTGGTTCATGCGCACAGGCGGATATTCGTGGAAATTGCTCTGCACCGCGCGGCCGCCATCTATCGTGATTTCGTAGGACATGACCTGGCTGAGGCCATCAATCAGGGCACCGCGAGCTTCGTTGTCCGCGCCGCTGGGATTGATGATCGTGCTGCCAACATCGCCCGCGACCCAAACCTTGTTGACCTTTAGTTTGCTGCCTCCTTCAACCTGCACTTCGGCAACTTCCGCAAAATAGCCGCGATGTGCAAACTGGAAGGCCACGCCCATGCCGGTATTTCTCGGGAGTTGGCGCTTGCCCCAGCCGGATTTTTCGGCGACAAGTTTGAGAACCCCGATCATGCGGTCGGCGTCCAAGTCGCTCGAAAAAGGATCGGGTTTTGCATTGGGATTGGACACCCGCGGAAGACTGAGCAGATCCAGGCGGAATTGCACGGGATCTTTCCCGGCAGCGTGCGCAAGTTCGTCGACGAAAGACTGGAAGACGAAGCAAAAGGCGTTGCTGCGTGGTGCGCGCAACGCATAAGTTGGAACGCCTAGAGGCATCAACGAAGCACCGAAGAAAAAGTTTTCGAGGAACGTGCCGGGAAACTCGTTACCGGGAATATTGGCAGATGGAGCGAACTGTTCGCCTTCGCCAAAGGAGACAAAGTGATTGCGCCAGGCGACGAGCTTTCCGGAAGCGTCGATACCGCCCTGGAGGTAGTGGAAACCGGCGGGGCGATAGTGGTCGTGGTGAAAATCGTCTTCGCGCGTCCAAAGAAGCTTTACGGGAACGCCGACTTGCTTGGCAATGGCGCCGGCTTCGAGCATGTAGTCGTTGGTGAGGCGGCGGCCAAAACCACCCCCGGCGCGCTTCATGTGCACGATAATGTCGTCGTGCGGAATGCCGAGAACTTTAGCGCATTGCATGCGGCCAGATTCGGGAGTCTGGCTAGGCGACCAGAATTCGAGTTTGCCGTCGTGATAATGCGCCAGGCAATTCTGCGGCTCCATCGGTGCGTGCGCGAGGAAAGGATAAGAGTAGGCGGCTTCCACGATTTTCGCAGCGGATTGCAGCGCGGCATCCGCGTCACCGTCCTTGCGCAAAGTGATCGAGGGCGGCTGCTTCGAGAGTTCGTCGGCGCGCTTCTGAAAGCCTTCGCTGCTTTGTTGCGCCGTGGGTCCTTCGTTCCATTGCGCGCGTAATTTCCTGCGCGCGGCATTCGCTTGCCACCAGGTGTCGGCAACGACGGCGACGCCCCAGTGCAACCCCAACAAATCCTGGGTGCCTTCGACCTCAAAGACATGGCTCACGCCGGGCATGGACTTGATTTCGTCGAGGTTCGCGCCCACACACTTCCCTGCGTACACGGGACACTTGTCATAGACGGCATACAACATGCCGGGGACTTTGAAGTCGATGCTGTAGAGCGATTTGCCGGTGACGATGCTGAGGTTGTCGACGCCGGGGGTGGGACGTCCGATGATTTTGTAATCCTTGGCATCCTTGAGCTTGACGGTTTTGAGATCGGGGGGCGGAAGCATCGCGGCTTTTTCCGCGAGCGCGCCGTAAGTGAGTGTGCGCTTTGTGAGCTGATGAATGACGTGACCGGAAGAAGTCGCGCACTCAGGTTCGGGGACGGACCAGGTTTGCGCGGCGGCCGTGACAAACATCTGCCGGCATGCAGCGCCTACGCGGCGAAGTGGATCCCAATTGATGGGCGTGGCCGTGCTCCCGCCGGCGCGCTGCGGGCCGTACTTGGTTTCTTCAAGGTCGGCTTGCTCGATGCGCACGTCTTTCCAATCGACGTCAAGCTCCTCGGCGATGAGCATGGGCAAACTCGTTTTGACGCCCTGACCAATCTCAGGATTCTTGGCCATGATGGTGACGAGATTGTTGGCAGCAACACGGACAAAAGCGAGCGGCTGAAATGCGGGCGCGGGCGGCTGGGGCGCGGCAGCCTGAGCGGCCGCAGCAAGGGCTTTAGCGGCGGGCTCAAGATGATAGGCGAGAAGAAAACCACCACCGGCAAGGGAGGATGCTTTGAGAAAAGCGCGACGATCGAGGAGAGCCGCGTTCATGGAGCCTCCAGCGGTGACAGACGCGGTTCACGCGGGTTGAGGCGTCTGCCACGCCGAAGCATTGTAAACCCAAATTCAGTGCTTGGTGACGGGTGAAACGATCGCCATGCGTCGCGGTTCAGTCGAGGAGAAATTCCCCACTGCTCGGGCGGACCACTTCGCGGGGGCGAAGTGGAAAGACAGGGTCAGCCCGCTGCGTTCGGAATGACAGCGCTGATGTGCGGTGCGTGAAATACCCTCGTCACGCGGCTGGTGGTGTCGCCTGCTCGGAGGGTTGGGACATGACTTCGCGGAGCTTGGCGGAGTCGAGTTCACCCTGCCAGCGGCTGACGACCAGCGTGGCGACGCCATTGCCGATCACGTTGGTGAGGGCGCGGCACTCGCTCATGAATTTCTCGATGCCGACCAATAGCGCAAGTCCTTGAACAGGGATCGCTGGGATCGCGGTAAGAATGGCGGCAAGGGTCACAAAGCCCGTTCCAGTGACGCCGGAGCCGCCTTTCGAAGCAAGGAGCGCAAAGAGCAAAAGGCCAGAGATCTGGTCGAAACTCAGGTGCGTAGCGGTGGCCTGGGCGAGAAAGAGCGCGGAGAGCGTGAGATAGATGTTGGTGCCGTCGGTGTTGAAGACGTAGCCGGTGGGAAAAACCAGGCCGACCACAGAGCGTGACACGCCGAGACCTTCGAGCTTGCGCATCATGTCCGGCAGAACCGTTTCAGAAGAGCTGGTGCCAAGGACGATGAGCAGTTCGTCCTTGACATAGGAGATGAAACGAAAGATAGAAAATCCTGCCAAAGCCGCGATGGCTCCGAGGACAACGACAACGAAGATCAGACTGGTTAGATAGAACGTGGCAATGAGCTTGACGAGATTCGAAAGGGAAGCCAGGCCGTAGCTGCCGATGGTGAAGGCCATGCCGCCGAGAGCGCCAAGCGGAGCGGTGCGGATGATCATCCGAATGATCGCGAAAACGACTTTGTTGACAACTTCGACGGCCCGCAGCGCGCGGGCGCCAAACTCGCCTAGCGAAGCAATGGCGAGGCCAGTGAGGACGGAGATGAGAAGAACCTGAGGAACCTCGCCGCCAGTGAAGGCCTCCACAAAAGTGTGCGGAATGAAGCTGAGAAGAAACGGGATGAAGCCGGTTTCGCGGGCGCGGCCAACATAGACCGCGGCAGCCTTGAGATCGAGCGTGGCGGGATTGATGTTGAGTCCGGCGCCCGGGTGAATCGCGACGGCGACGATGATGCCGATGACCAGCGCGAGCGTCGAAACGGCTTCGAAATAAATCAGCGTTTTGATGCCGACCTTGCCGACTTTCTTGATATCGGCCATTCCCGCGATGCCCTGGACAATGACACAAAAAATCACCGGCGCGATCATCATGCGAATGAGTCCGACGAAGGCGTCGCCAAGCGGCTTGAGGGCGACCCCGGTTTTTGGAGAAAAGCGACCAATGAGAATGCCAGTGAAGATGGCGATGAGTACTTGAATATAAAGGACGGCGTACCAAGGCTTGCGTGGAGACGCGGGCTTGGCGGCAGTCACGCGCGTTGCTCCTGACTGGGTGCGGACAGCGGCACACGCGTCGAGAACTGGCTCACGTTGTACCTCAGCAAGCGCGATCAAGTGGCGGTTCGTCGGCGAGAAGCACGCGCTCGATATTGCGCCAAGCGGACCGGAAAAGGAAAGTGGAGGCCTGGCGGTTCACGCCGGCGATGTGCGGCGTGAACAAGATGCGGCGCCGAGCTTCCCCGGAGAGAGTGAGGAGCGGATTGTCGTCGGCGGGAGGCTCGGTGGAATACACGTCGACGGCGGCGCCGGCGAGGTGACCCGAGTTGAGGGCGGCGGCGAGAGCGGCTTCATCGACGATGCCGCCGCGCGAAGCCTGGATGAGAATGGCGCCGTGCTTCATCAGCCCGAGTTCGCGCGCGCTAATAAGGCCATGCGTGGGAGGGAGCAGCGGAACGTGCAAGGTGACAACGTCGGCGGTCTTCAGCAACTCGTTGAGCGGGACGGATTTCGCGCCACAAGCTGCAGCGGCTTTTGGATCGCGAGGAGTGGGGTCGAAATAAACAATGTTGCAGCCATTCTTTCGGAGCGCTTCAGCAACAGCCAAGCCTATGACGCCGAGACCCACAACACCAGCAAGGAGGCCGTCGAGGCCGGAAAGATTATCCGTGACCATGCGAGCGCGAAACTCGTGATACCGTCCGGCGCGGATTTCTGCGTCGGCCCAGGCGAAACGGCGCAGAAGAACCGAAGCTGCGGTAACCACATACTCGGCGACGGCTTGGTTGCTGCCGCCCGGAACATTAGCCACGGCAATGCCAAGTTGCTTCAGGAGCGGCAGGTCCAAGCGATCGAGACCGGCGCCGGTGACTTGAACGAATTTTATCGATCCGTTCTGAAACAGCCCTGACGCGAGTTTCGGTCCCACCGCGGGAATGACCAGGGCGCGAGCTTGCTTCATCAGTGACGGAACGTCGGCGTCCTCCGGAGCGCGATAGACGACTTTGAGCGTGGGTGGTGGCGAGGCACCCGTGCGCAGAAAATCTGCTTCGGGGCGCAGGCAAAGCACGTCGACGGTCATGATTTGCGGGAAGCTCCGGGTTCCCCAGTGCCTTTGGCAACGTCCGCGACGGGAAAGAAGCAAAGGAGCAGGAGCGGCTCGGTGCCGGTGTTACGCGTGACGTGCTTTTCGCCCGCAGGCATCAAGAGCGTATCGCCGGGCTTGAGCGGAAATTCGCCGCTATCGGCGAATGTCGTGCCGATGCCGGACAAAACGTAAATACATTCTTCGAACTCGTGATGTTGGTGCGGGCCACGAGGAGTTTCGCCAGGCTGAGGGACAGGAATCTCGGCAAGGCGCAACGTGACACCGCGCGAGCCCCTTTCGCCGGAGACGATTTCCAGCGCTTTGCGGCCGGAAAGACCGAGTTGCTTGGCCTCGGCTTGCGTAAACACGCGAGCCATCAGCGTGCCTTGCTCAACGTTTTTATTTCAGCGATGCCGCCCCGGAGCTCGTCGAGCTGCGCAAACATTTCCGTGGATTTTGCAGCGATGGAGTCCGCGACGGCGGTGAGCATGCGTTGCGCTTTTTCGACAGTAGCGCCTTGCGGGCTGCCGTACCAACCGGTGGGAGCGATCGAGCGAACGTCGGTTAAGACCGGTTGATAACTGCGCGTACGCCGCAGGGCATCCATTTTCTGGCCGTGCGCATGATCAGAAGAATTGTCGATGCGATCGAGATGCACGAGTTCCGGGCGGTATGCGAGCACGGCCAAGGCTTCGATCTCTCCGCCGTGCGTGAGTCCGTTGCACTCTTTGCCAAACAGCTCTTCCGCGACAAAGCAGGCCTGCACGGTAAGCACTGTCATGCCGTGCTCGCGATGCAGCGTTTCGGCAGCAACGCCGAGCGGCGAAACGTTCAGCTCGTGCCAATTTAGAATGAGCAGATACTTTGCACCGTGCTGCGCGGCGGAAGCACAAGTTTCGATGACCACGCGCATGTAGGTTTCCGGCGTAAGTGTGATAGTACTTTCGAACGGCATGTGCAACGGAGTGACGCCGAGCGGGCCGCCGGGCAAGACCAGGCCGTCCATGCGCTCGGCCACTGCGTGAGCGATGACGTTGGCAGCAAAAATATCCGTGCCGGAGGGAAGATGCGGGCCGTGCTGCTCGACGCTACCTTGCGGAAGAATGACGAGCGGATGCTTTTTCAGTTGCGCGGCGATTTCCGGCTGGGTCAGGTCGATGAAGTAGCGGCTAGGCAACATCATGAAGTCTTTCGGCGACATGCTCTTGTGCCTCTTTCAGGACGTCGGCGATGTGCGTGCCCCGGCCGTGGTTTTCGAGAGAGCGAAGCGCGGCATACACAATGGCGACGGCAAAATTTCCGTTGTCCGCGCTGAGCTCACTGGACTTTCCGGTTCGACAACTTTCCGCAAACATTTCGAGCTCCTCGCGAAACATGTCACTTTCGGGAACTTTCAATTCTTCGCGCTTCGCGTAGCCGTCCTTGCCTCGCTGAATATACAGCGTGGATCGCTTGTGGAGTTGATCGGGCGTGTCCCAGGTCTCGAAGTCGATTTCGTAGTGCAGCAAACCTTTCGATCCAAACACGCGAACGGCGAAGACACCGGGCGAGGTCCAGCAAGAGCCGACGTACCCTACTTTGGCATCGGCAAATTTCAGAAGGGTCATGGACTGATCGTCCACTTCGGCGCCCACGGGAGAAAGTTTCGAGGCCATGGAACTAGCTTCGACGATTTCGCCACCGAGATAATGCAGCACGTCGAACTGATGAATGGCGAGCTGCGAAAGCGGCCCGCCGGGAGCACGGTGTTTGTACCAGCGCCAGGTCTTGGGAGTCAGCTCGAGCGCGCGCTCGTTGGAAAAATTGGCTTCGATGAAGGCCACGCGGCCAAGTTCGCCGCGGTCGATGGCTTCGCGAATTTTCCGGATGCCGCCCATGAGTCGCGCGCTGTGGCCCACGGTGACGGTGATCCCGTATTTTTTCTCCAGCGCGGCAATTTCCAATCCTTCTTCGAGAGTGCTGGCGATGGGCTTTTCCGTATAGACGTGCTTGCGGGCTTTCGCGACTTCTGCGGCGACCGCCAAGTGCTGCTCGTTGGGAACGGTGAGGATAGCGCCTTCGACCTCACAGTTCGAAAGCATGGCCTTCAGGTCGGGAACCGTCGGCACGCCAGTGTCCTGCTCGAACGCGGTCCGCTTTTCCTCCGAACGGCTGAACGCAGTGACGATTTTGATCTTTTCGGACCTCGCAGCCGCGCGCGTCAAAACCTTGGCCCAGCGTCCGAGGCCTACGATGCCGATTTTGACGGGGTTTGCAGTCATCTCCGGTTGATTCGCTCCAGCCGGTCCATTCTACTCAATCCTGGTATTGAAACTGAAAAGCATCTGCCAACGGCTGCCGCGCTTCACAAACATGCGCGTATTGAAATACGACCTGGCGCCCGGGCGCTGCTCGCGGGCAATCATCATCACCGTTTCACCGAAATCGAACCTACGCGGGCTGGTCAACTCCGGCGGAACAGAACGCGCCAGCGCGAGCTTTTGTTTTCTGATCTGTGCGAGGCGATCCGATTTCGTGTACGGGCGGTCGCGGTGCGTGTCCGTGGCCGTAAATTCATCGGCAATCAAGCTAGCGTAAGCATCCGCGTCGTTATTAGCCATAGCGCGCATCACGCCTTGCCACGAAGCGATGGCTTCTTTCTCCGACTGCGTTTCCGCCGCGAAAGGAATGGATTTGCAAGGATTTTCGCAGGCGCCCACGGCGGTTGGCGTAGAAGGGAAGAGGCTCTGATTTTTCCACTTGCTGGACTTCCTGGTAAAGCAAGGGGCGCAGCCTGCTTCGCGATGAACCCAAATGGCGCAAAACATGAAGGCGCTCGCGGCTTGCACGAAGCCCGACCACGTTGTCATACGTGAAAAGTTGCGGCTCCGCATTTGCATTCGCAAGGTTAGGTAAACTTTCGTTGCCAGTCGGCTTCGCGCACGGATCGAAAGCGACAGGTATTTTACGTCTTTGCCGGCGCAGCGTGAATCGTCGTCTGGAAGCTGATGGACATTACCCATTGGCCGTCACGTTTGATCCACAAGCGGCTGACATGGACCGGTTTCCCGGTGTACGGCTGGTGCATGCAAGTCATGATCACCGAGTCGCCGAAATCAAACATCTGCGCGGACACGAGCGGGGCGGGAGCGGTACCGCGTCCGGTTTGCTTCTGTAAATTCAGTGTGGCGATGCGATCGGCTTTGGTGAGCGGATGATCGTTTGCGGAACTCAGCATAGCGAACTCTTCCGCAATGTGCGGCGCCCATGCTGCAGCGTCGTGATTCGTGACTCCCGTTTCCAGCGCCTGCCAGGAAGCCATGATGGCTTGCTCGGCTTCGTTCTTTGGCTCGTAGGGAATCGTTTTACAGGGATTCTCGCAGTCAGTCACGCCGGTGCTGTGCGCGCTTGCTTCCTGACGGCCGAGGGCGACTTCGTGATAGACGAGCAAGCGCCAGGCGGCGCCGCGCTTGACCCAAAGACGAAGCACGTGGACCTTGTCGCGGTCGGCCATGATGGCTTCCACGTGGCTGCGCGTTTGGCGAACCTGATGCGCACCGGCTTCGTCGCCGAGCGCAGGTTTGGGGAGTGCGCCAAGGACTTCGACACGAGAGAAAGTCTTGCCTTCGGCATCGGTCCAGGTGAAATCGGCGTCAAGAAGCTTTGCGACGGAGGCGCTATCGCCCTTGGCAGCGGCTTGCACAAATTCGCGGTCGGCTTGGAGAACGGATGCTTCTCCCACCGCCGCACTTCCCTGCTCGATGGGCTTCGCGAGTAAGAAGCCGAAACTGAACATGCCTATAGCAAACACAGAGGTAACGGAACGTCCCATGCTTCGCAGTCCTCCCGGGACTGTCGCTCTCTTTTGCGGTGCGAAAAAAGGGCCGCAGGAGGCCGGCCTTTCTCTCGCTTGGCCTTTCAAAACAGCGGAAACCTAAAAGATAAATTTCAAACCCAACTGAATGGCGCGGTTGCTGCCGGAACCGAGCACAGGATTAAACGCGGCATTATCCGGTGTGGCGCAACCACAGCCGAAAGAACCGGGCTGTGAGGGATCAGCGAAAGCTCCCTGCCCGTAACCGCTGGTCGCGCCATTGGGATTGGCAAAGTCGGGGTGATTGAAGATGTTGAACGTCTCAATGCGGAATTGTGCCCGGAGGCGTTCGCCGAATTTGAAATTCTTGCTGACGGATAAGTCGACGTTGCGAAAGCCGGTATCGCGGAAGACGTTGCGCCCGAGAGTGCCAAATGTGCCCAGCCCATTCGGTATCAGGATAGAATTGACGTTGGCATAACAACCGGCAATGCCGAGGGCTGTCGTGAAGGGCTGAATCGCGTTTGTTCCGTCAAGAGCTGCTGCCTTTTGAGCGCACGCTGAATTGCTAGTGCCTGGGAAATAGGGAAGTCCATTAGGCCCTTGGGATTTAAAGTCAGAGGGATTGCCATAGAAATTCCAGCGGTCGGCCAGTTCACCCGTCCCGCTGAAATCAAAAGACTGGTCATTGATGTTCCAGGGCTGGCCGCTTTGCAAGGTGATGATGGTATTGACCTGCCAGCCTTCCAAAAGCTGGCTCTTAGTCTTCATCTCGGGAAGAGTGTAAGTTATGGAGAATGTAAAGCGATGGCGAATGTCCTCATCGCTGCTGGCATGGTCCAGCAAGGGACGCCCGCTATCCATGGGAAGGAACGCCACCCAGTTCGAAGACAGATCGTCCAACGCGTGTGAGTAGGTATAGCCAGCCACAAAATCGAGACCGTGGTAGTTTCTGGCTGTCAGCGTGGTCTGCAGACCATGGTAGGTAGAGCCGTAGAAATTCGACAGATAGTTGAGAAAGCCCAGGTAGGGGGCCTTGCCGTTGAGCGTGTAGGGGCGCTGAAGCTGCTCGTTGCCGTCATTATTCGCCGCGCCCGCAGCAATGTCGGCGGCCGTCCATCCCGAACCAGCTGCAGGTTGATTGAGATCGACAACGCCAGGCAGCTTGACGCCATGATTGCCAACATATGTCGCATCGATAGACAGCTTTCCCGAAAACGCATGCTGGATCCCAAGCGTCCAGTTTTCGACATAAGGAGTCCGGAAGTTGCGATTCATCGCAAACGAATCGCAAGGGTTGGCGTTTCGGAGGCCGTCTCCGCACTGGACCTGACTCGTTATGCTGGAGGGATAGATGGCCGTGGTCTGATCCTTCCAGGTGATCCCCACAGGGTTGCTGGGACTGGTTGGGGAGAGCGTGACCCCGGTAGCAAAAATGCTCCCGATACCAGGACAGCCGCTCGCGCATTGCGCCCCGTAAATGAGCGTGGCTCCCGTGGGTACGGTACCAACACCGAGCGTAACCGTATTCTGTGTATTTTGCTGGGACATGAAAGTGCTCATGGTGAGGAGGCTATAGACGATACTGCCGCCAGCGCGAACGACAGTTGTTCCCTTGCCAGTCACATCCCAAGCCACTCCAAGGCGTGGCGAAAAGTTCTTGTGGTCAGGGTTGTAGATTGAACTGATGTTTCTCCCTACCTGTTCAAATGCACCAGTGGCTATATCAACGTTGCCGAGGAGATTTCTGGAGTCCGTGGGAACCGCCTGGAACTCGTAGCGAAGGCCGAGGTTAAGAGTAATTCTTTTCGTGATGCGCCAATCATCCTGCGCGTAACCAGCATAGAGCCATTGCGACATATTCCTAGTGGGGTCGCCTGCAAGAAAATTGACGTTGTGCACTGCACCACTTAGAAAATCTTCGAACGAATTAAACTTGACTCGCCCTCTGCCTGCGCGGAACGTTGCCTGATGCACTAAGTCCCGGCGCAATTCGCCGCCAAACTTAAAGGCATGTTTGCCACGCAAATTGGAAACCTGATCGATAAAGTCGTAGACCTTATCCGGACCCACGATTTTGGGAAAGTTGTGGAAGGCTCCCAATTCTGTGAGGCCGGTAATTCTTACATTCGGTATGCCGTTTAACAGAGGATTCGTGATTCCTGTGTTGATCGTGTACTTCGTCGAAATATCGTTCGGCAAAATCTGAAGCGTATAATGCGTAAAACCTCCCCGCAATTCGTTAGCCCAAGTTGAGCTGGGGGTCCACGCCCAGTGCGCAGCTAATGCCTGCGCTCGGGAATGGACTCTGGTGCGGAACTGTGGCAGTAGCTCGTTGAAATCCATGCCGATTATGGTGTCATTGCCAAAGAAATACGATCCGCTGAGCGCATTGTGGTCGCTAATGTGGTAGTCCACTTTGCCAAGGGCGTTTTTTGAACTGTTCACATTGGGGTAGTTGAGCGATACAAACGATCCCTGTGAAGCGTTGGGGGTATAAAAACCCAGCAAATAGTTTGAGAGCGGATTGACAACGAAGCTAGGATTTTGAGCTTTGAGGTCAGCGGTGGCATCCGCGATGCTGATTGTGCAGTCCCCTGTCGCCAGTGCGGCGCAGCCGTTACCACCGCCGCCTGCAACCGAAGCGGTTGTCGGGACATGTCCGGGAAGCGCATTGCCCACGGTGTACATCTGTCCCTCAAAGGCCCCGAAATAGAAGAGCTTGTCAGGAATGATCCGCCCCCCAAAGCTACCTCCATATTGCTCTAACTCGACGGGCGTCTTGGGAGTGCCCGCAGGATTGAAGTAGTTGCGTGCGTCAAAGGAATCTTTACGACCGAAGCCGTATGCCGTACCATGTACCTCGTTTGTGCCCGATTTGAGGCCGACGCTGGTGATGGCTCCTGGTTTCCAACCGAATTCCGCTTTCGGATTGACCTGGGTGTTGAATTCCTGAATGGCGTCGATAGGGATGAGGGTCGCCGCATCGCCGAGGACCGCCGCGGCGTTGGTGACGCTTAAACCCATGAAGGACTCATCGTTGGTGACGCCATCGACGATGTAGCTGGTGTCCTCCGGACGAACGCCGTTGGTGGTCTGCGTCCAAGGACCACCGCCGGGATAGATGGAAGTTCCAGGACGCAGCGAAATCAAGTTTTGGTAGTTGCGGCCGTTCAAGGGGAGGTCGTTGATGATTTCGTTGCTGATCGTGCCGCCCAGCGTTGTGGAGGTGGTGTCTACCATCGGGACCTCTGCCGTGATGACAACGGTTTCATTGGTCGAGCCCGGTTGCAGCACTGCGTCCACGCGCACATCCTTGCCGACTTCCACGAGAACATTTTTGCGCTCGAAGGTTTTGAATCCTTTGTACTCGGCGCGAACGGTATAGGTCCCCGGGAGAAGGTTGACCGCCGCGTAAGCGCCATCGGAGTCGGTATTCAGATTCTGCGTGACACCTCGGGCCACGTCCGTAATCGTGACTTTGGCATTGGCGACGAAACCGCCCGATTGGTCGGTGACCACACCCAGGATACGGCCGGTGCTGCCCTGCGGATTTGCAGGGCTACCAAGGAGCGCGATCGCGAAAAGCGCGGTCACAGCCACCGCAAGCCTGGAAAGGCGTTGGTTCACAGGTACAGTGTTCCGGAGACTCTTGGACCGCATGAAGACCTCCCCCCCACGGAACGAAATAGGTATAGACGCTCTACCACCATACGAGAACGCTTGTCAAGCGATTCCATTGATTTTATGCACAAAAGCAACCGATGGAAGGTCGAGCTTAGGGATATTGGTCTATTGGTATGACCGGAGACGCCTTCGCTGCGGAAGCAATGCGACAAGTTCTTTTCGCCCAAAAGCCATTCCGAAACAGCCGGATCAGGCTTCTAGGTTATGCGTGGCGCCGCCGGAGACCAGCCCTTGTGGATTCGGGATTCCGGGAATGCTGTGGCTGCGCACGCGAGCGCTGATGTCGAGAATCTCCACGGCGTTGTTTCCCAACGTCAATTGGTTTTTCCCGTCAAAGCCGAAATGGTCGAAGCGTCCTTGGATACCCGGCATGGGAATCGCTTCGGTCAAGACCCGCGGTCGAGGAGGTTCGGGCTCGGAGGGTTCTTGAGCGTACAATCCAAACGCGAGCCCGCCGGCAAGCGCCCAAGTGAAGCAGATTTGAAATCCGCGCTTCAGAGTTTCCTTCCGGGAAACAACAGCGGGATCATGGGCGGCAAACCAAAAATGGTCGTCTTAGCACGGCCACTAGACAGCAATTTCCTTGACGCCTCCAAGGCGCAGTGATAGAAGCGCCATGCTCAGAGGGCTGCCATAACACACGGAGCGTCCTCATTCTTGCCTGGAGCCAAGGGAGGTTGTCATGAAATACCACCGTATTTCCGTCTCGCTAATCACAAGCGCCTCGGTTGCGGCGATATGGGCGGTGCCCGGGACGCTGAAAACGGCTCACGCGCAGCTCAGCACCGGAAAGCCTCCCGCCGAATCGATCCCCCCTCACGGCTATGTGATCGCGAGCAAGCCGCTCAAAGGAACGGACACGCCCGCCGATTACACTTTCGTTTTGACGCGTGATGAGATTTACCTGCCCATCATTGTCCGCAAACCCAAAGGCGATGGTCCCTTCCCCGCGATCACGATGGGCTGGGGCGAAGGGCGCGAGGGAATGAAAAAAGTAGAGCGTCTTGCGGAAGGCCTCTCGCAGATGCAGGACCGCATGATCGCGCGCGGCTACGTTGTGGCCACGGTGAATTACCGCAACGAAATTCCGTACGCTTACGAGCAAGCAAAGCCACCGCAGAATCTGCCGGATAGCATCAGCGGAGAAAGACGCATGTTGAAATCTGGCCCTACGCTGGACCATGAAGATCTCATTGCCACTATCCGCTATCTGCAATCCCTGCCCTACGTGGACAAGAATGGCGTCGGAGCCATCGGCGTGAGCCACAGCGGCGAGATGATCATGAAGGCATCAAGCGAGTACACCTTCGGGGCGGGGGTGTGCATCGAACCAGCCAATCATGAATTTCTGACCGTGGACACCGGCCCGAACGCGCCACGCAAAGGCACGGAGATTCAGTACAACGACGTTGAAGTGGCGCGGAAAAATGCGAACAAAGCCGAAGGAATGGAGCGCATCCGGCGCATCAATACGCCGATTCTGATTTTCGGCCGCGAAAAAGATCATCAGCAAGGCATCTTCAAGCTGACTTATGAATGGATGAAAGAAGCAGACAAAGACGCGCAATGGGTCAGCTTCGACCATCCGACTCACGGCTACGTTTTCATCATGAATCAGCCCGACGGCTCCTACAAACCCGACGAGATCCAGCAAAAGACGTTCGAAATTCTCATGGACTATTTTGACAAGCATCTAAAACACGCGCACTAGCTGCCGCGCAAAGACTGACAATATCTCTTGGCACTCCTTTTTACGTCTTTTCCTGTCTTTACAACCATATCGTAATACGATACATCTTATTATACAGGTGAGCGTGAGCAAGAGTGCAGCGAGACACAAGCAAGGAGGTATGGTTGAAGTTCGGGCCCGACAAAGGGGAACTCAGAATGCGCAGAAGTAATTATGGCCCCCTACAGTGGAGTTTTGCGGCGCCCCCACCGGGGACCGTCGCCAGATCCCGGCGCTGGAATCTTGTGCTGATCGCGATCCTCGCCTTTCTCGTGCTTGGCGTATTTGTTGTCGCAGAGGCCCCGCACACAGGAAGCGGCGCTTCGAATTCCGCAAATGCCTCGCTGAAGGAAGGCGCAACTCCGGCTTCCGTGCAACACGCCAACTCGATCAAGGGATTCCCACCCGACATTCACGGCCGAGAGGGACCGGGGTATCTCCATAAGGACTTGAGGGGCGGTCATCACACCAGTTAAGCCGCCGATGCACTGCCGTCAGCGACTTCCTTAGCATCTTGATTCTTCTTAGCGACAACGAGTGGGTGAAGGCGTAATCGACGACGAGACATCGGAACTAATGACGTGTAACCTCTGCACAAAGGTCGATGCAGACCTCTCGCGACGCACGGCAGTCGCCGTCCAGCGCACATTGCAAAATTTGCGGCCGGGCGAAAGAATTCTCTTCGCAACCGATCCCGCCCTGAGAACGGGAATTTGACTCCGACTGAACATCAAGAGCTTAGCTTCGATGGAGACTGTGCCAGAACTCAGAATTCTGGCACAGTTCTGACACAGACCAACGGAGGGGCGTGGAGCCGAGATTCGAAATGATTTAGAATCAGGTGCATACCCAGCGCGCCCGTAGCTCAGTTGGATAGAGCGTCTGCCTTCTAAGCAGGGGGTCGCCAGTTCGAGTCTGGCCGGGCGCGCCACTTCCCTTGAAACCCATTCAATCCAAAGGAGTAACCGAGATCATTCTTCACCCGTGGCTTCACCCCCGATCATCTGCTTTTTTGACAGATGGTCGGAGACGGCAGGACTCTCGCGTTTTTCCTTTTTCTTCTGTCGATCCAATTGCTTACGTGAACTGAACCCGATCCGGTATCCGCTCAGAATCAGGTCCTGTCATAGAAATGTAATACACGCAGAGCACGCCAAGAGGGCGCTCGGGAAGTACTATTCGTTCAAACTAACCTTCGCGAATGCACGTAGCGTGCCCGTGTGGCTGGTGATACGGCCCAAACTTCCCACAACCCCGTCTCGCCAGTGACAGGCACTTTTCCGAGTACCCCACTTATCAGGACCTGGCGGTGTGATTTCGCTGTAGACTATGCGAGTTCACCGATTATCCCACTGTGCCTTTGGCACGTGAGCTTCGAGAGGAACTAATGATTTATAAGAGGTGGATACAGTTCTAAACGATAAACTTGCCCACCGGTCGGCATGGCAGCGGGACCTGTCGGCTATGCCCTTGCGCTGGCGTAGGCCGCCTGCCCTGATTGATGTAACGGGAACGCATCCATATCCATAGCGGGCTCGAACGTTTCCCCGACAAGACACATCGGAGCAGGTAAAGCGGTGGTTCCAGGAGGCCATCCGCGACCTTTGGCCGGTTGCGATGGGGGTCGCTATCGCTGCGCAAGAGCCCCTGCATCTGGGAGCACTGCCGGCTTTGCCAATCGGGTGAAGGTCACTCCAGCTACGCACTCTATGGCCGAAAAGGGAAACGGCGGTTCTCGATTTACGTGCCGGATGAGCTCGCTCCTGAACTGGAGCGCGCCATCCGGAATGGCCGGCAACTGCACGAGTTGATGGTCGAAGCAGGCCACAGGTACGCCCTGGCGCTGAAGAATGAACGCCGCTGGCGCCGGAGCTGAATCAGGGTTAGGACACCCGGTGTCTGCGAGGTACCCGATATGTTGAGTAACGAGGAGTTCCTGCTTTGCTGTGGTCGGCTCGGACTATCGCAAGAATTATGAGCGCGTTGCCCGAATCAGCCACCTGGCAGTGCATCTACAATGTCGAACCTGCGACTGCCGTGCCGGGGTGGCTGTTTGGCGCCCACGTCCCATACAACGCTCACTTCGTTTTTGTGGACGATGACATCGATCACCGGGTCCTCGTAAACGTTGACTCCTAGCCCTGCAAGCCAGTCGTCAAGTTCGAAATCTAAATCACCGTACAACCGGGCGGTCTCCCAAGCTTTCATCGCGTCGTCCAGTCGTTCCATTTCGTCGCTGAGAGCGTCTTGCAAGTCCCATATGCTGTTCGATTTCGCCATCTGACGCTCAACAAACTTCATGACTCGGGTGACCCGCTGTTCTGAACGAGCCAGATACATCGAGCAATTGCTAGCAAGGTCTTCAATCAACCATTCCATGTAATCCATAGTTGTTTCTTCGCCATACTCTCTGGCTTCTTCGATGCCGCTTATGAACAGGCCGTGAGCCCACCGTTCGGCTTTGTCGTCCCCAGAACCCTTCACCGGGAATTCGTAGAACGTGAGGTCTGGTGACCATGCACGATGCCGAATGCTGGACTGGCACATCGCGATAAAATCTGCTTCAAGTTTGTCTACGATACGACGAGTGACGTTGAGAAACGGTCTGTATGCTTCCTCGAACTCTCTTGCCGCCGTTTCTGCCGCTGCTCTCTTTTGTTGCCGCAAAGCGCGATTGTGTTCACGTTGCTGCCGTTTCTCTTCTGCACGACGCCGAGCGTTTTCGCGGGCTCGTTGACGCTGGACTTCACGAATAGCTTGCTCTTCAGGGATCATCCTTGGCCCGTCGTAAATGAATCCGGTACCACGGCTATGTTTCTGTTTGCCGCTGCCCATCCCGTGAGCGGCGTGTTGCAGCTTCGGCTGACCTTGGATTAGCTGCGCAGCTTGCTCCCTTTCGAAGTCGTTGATAGCAAGTACCAGCGGCTTCGCGGGCTCCGCTATACAACGCTTCAGCGCTTTAAGCATGTTGAACCCAGCCCGCCAGTCGGACGGAGTCGCAGCCGTGACATAGACTTTGCCTTCAGGATTTCGATAGACCTTGTGCTTGTCGTCACGCACCAAAACAAACTTATGCTGGCACAGGAGAGCATCGTGCTTTGCGAGTGCGTTACTCATCAACCTTGCTGCTCCTTTGATGCGGCCCTGTGCCTCCCGAAAATCTCGAAATGTCTGAGCAGACGAGGGTTATCCTGCATCATCTTCCGCCGATGCTTTTCCCGTGCGCCAAGAATCCCGCGGAGGCCGCGGCTGTTACAATGTCAACAGCACCCGCGGGCAACCCGCTGATGCTAAGCCCGGTCGTCATTTTCGGAAGGGACAGGACGCCGCCGCGCACTTCCAGTCCCCTCTTCGTTGAAGTTTCCGCAAGGCCTTCAGTCCGCGCCAGCAGTTGCAGGCTCTCTACTTTCAGTCCCTTCTTCGGCTTTCCTCGTCTCGGCATTGGTTAACCCCTGTAATCCTGGTGGGGGCACCTTATCGCACTCCTGGCCGCATGTCATCTGGCCGCCGGTGGTCACGGTGGTCAGTCAGCAGCAGAGGGAGGGGGAGGAGGCTGTCACTTAGCAAGAGTTGGCCATTTCTAAATCTAAAGCATGAGTTGGCCGGACCCACCACGGCGGCAAGTCGTTTATTGTCACCGAAAGGGGTTCGTGCTCTGGGATTCCTGATGTCGCCAGGAACGTGAAATAAAGTATCATTACACGGGACCGGGAACCCATCAAGGATGCGGCCAGTATCAAAGCCGCCCTCCATAAATGGATACTTCCGGCCATTGGTGACATGCCATTACATTAGGAAGTGTTAACAACATTACGGTCAAACCGGTAGTTGACAAGATGAAGAAATCAAAGTCCCTGTCGGCGCGAACCGTGAATAAATATGTTGAGTACATCAAGCAGGTTGTCGCCTCCCTCAAGGATGGCGAGACGGGTGAGCCCATTCACAAAAGAACGTGGGATAGCAGCGTCATGGACTTGCCTATGGTCAATCAGAAAGAGCAGCGGCGTCCTTCGCTCAAGGCTAAGGCAATTACTCAACTCGTTGAGGAAAGTGGGGGCGAAGAGAAGGCGTTGTATGTTTTGCTTGCGGCAACCGGGATGCGAATCTCGGAGGCACTTGCCCTTGAAACAAAACACATTACGAACCATGGACGCACTATTGAAGTTCGGCAGCAAGTCGAGCGCGACACACCCCGCATCATCACATGCTTAAAGACAAATGCGGCTTATCGAGATGTCGACTTGCACCCGGACGTTGCGGAGTTCCTGCAACGTTATATTGGCGACAAACCCGGTCTATTGTTCGCTACCCGGAATGGCACGCCACACTTGCCACAACAACATCGAAGATCGCTGGCTAACGGAACGGCTCAAGGCGATGGGATTAGACGAGCCGGGTATGGGTTGGCACGCTTTCCGTCGTTTCCGCAAAACGTGGCTGCTTGGTAAGCGGTGCCAAGAGGACATCAACATTTTTTGGATGGGTCACAAGCCAAAAACCATGTCAGAGATTTACTCGCATCTGTTCGAGGAGATTGGCATGCGCTTGGCTGAGGCCGAGGCCGTTGGATTTGGTTTCGATCTTCCCAAGAATCCATCCGAAAAGGCCGTTGCTGCACCGATTGCACCGAGATTTAAAACTGAAGTTTTCCAAGAAATAGCTGTAAGTGCTTGATGCTAAAATAGATTGCACCGTGCGCCCGTAGCTCAGTTGGATAGAGCGTCTGCCTTCTAAGCAGGGGGTCGCCAGTTCGAGTCTGGCCGGGCGCGCCACTCTTTTGGAACTCATTGAAACAGTACGAGTTGGATAAAACTGTGTTCACCCCGGCCATCTGCTTTTTGGACAGATGGTCGGAGACGGCAGGACTCTCGCGTTTTTCCTTTTTCTTCTGTCGATCCAATTGCTTACGTGAACTGAACCCGATCCGGTATCCGCTCAGAATCAGGTCCTGTCATAGAAATGCGTAATACACGCAGAGCACGCCAAGAGGGCGCTCGGGAAGTCCTATTCGTTCAAACTAACCTTCGCGAATTGCACGTAGCGTGCCCGTGTGGCTGGTGATACGGCCCAAACTTCCCACAACCCCGTCTCGCCAGTGACAGGCACTTTTCCGAGTACCCCACATAACTAACCAGGCGTTGGCAGCTTGGGGACGCTCTCACTAACGACTGAAGGCCGTTTATCCATCAGGAAACAGGAAAGCACTTTTGGGTCGGGAAGTTTCATCTTGGCACCGAAAGCCGTCGGATGAAATGCCCCCTCACGGGCCATCCAACTGAGACAGTCTCTGGTTTCTTCTTGTGATGCTTGACGTATCTCGAAGTTCCAACGGGTCTTGGCGAACTCGTCGTACCGGATGAGGTCAGCGTGGTGGATGTATTCGACGAGGACGTACCTCTCCTTATGAGGCTGCGACCAACGGTCCACGCGAACCATGTATATTTCTCCCAGGTCCGCAAATGACGCCGGTTCGATTAGTCTTGTGTCTGTTTTGCCTGCCTGAATTGCAATTACCACGCCCGCAGCCGACACGAACTCATTGTCTGGGACAGAGGACGTTGCGCACACATCATTGTTTACCGTGTCGAGAACCGCGAAAACATGAGCTCCAACGATTTGCCTGTCTGAAAGCCTGACCTTCGGTTCCAGCCTTGAAATTAGTTGAAATTAAATTAGGGCTGGCGAAATCCTTCCGATTTTGTTAGCGTAAGTTGCCAGAGATAGGATCCGATGTTCTCGGCGACTCTGCGCGAGTGGAAACGCAAGATCGAGCAGCTTCGGCAGCGGTGGCGTGCTGTCCGCCAAGAGAATGAACGGCTACGCAAAGAAAATGAAGTCTTGCGGCGGCGAGAGAAGCAATGGGAGCGGGAACGGGAACGACTAAGAGAAGAAAATGACCGGCTGAGACAGCAGTTGGAAGAAGCCCAGCGGGCCAACAAGCGACAAGCGGCTCCCTTCTCTCGGGGCACGCGAAAAGAGCATCCGAAAACGCCGGGGCGCAAGCCGGGTGCGGCTTATGGTCGACGATACTGCAAACTCCC
>Ga0209350_1000057_pt1 | contig 70304 bp, 63 predicted proteins | sample GraSoi013_2_20cm_2_FD_185822 | JGI IMG/M metagenome (GOLD analysis project Ga0209350, IMG submission 185822) | Grasslands soil microbial communities from the Angelo Coastal Reserve, California, USA - Sample 09_27_2013_2_20cm (SPAdes) (version 2) | ecosystem: Environmental > Terrestrial > Soil >...
GGCTGATCTGGAACGGACCGTTCGGCAGGTTGGTGGGGAAGCGCGTGTCCGGCACGCCGCCCGGTTGGCCTGTCGCGTACGTAGTGTACGGCTGCGGCAGAGTCGCGTACTCACCGGTAGACGGAGTGACCGCGTAGTACTCCCCCCGGTCGCTCCCGATGCGCTGCCGCGCGAGCTCGAAGTTGGGACCGGGCGTGCCGTCGGCGTTGACGATGCCCTTGGCGAGCAGATTGCCGATCTTCTGGCCGCCCCTGGGCTGGTAGGTTCCGAAGACATTGTCGAAGGTGTGATTCTCACCCACGACGATGATCACGTGCCTGATCGGCGTCGCGGTGGCGCTCTCTTGCGCATACGCCCCCGGCGGGCCACTCAGCGCGCTCGCGGCCAGGACGGTCGCGCTCGAGACCAGGACGCGCCGGAGGAAAGTCGTCGTCTTCATGATTGGGACTCCGTTGGTTTGGGTTCCGATAGCGCGCCGACCACGGCCGCCGCCGTGCCGCTGCAGCGAGCGGCGGCAGTCTGCCCTCGCTGTGTGACGCGAAGTGGACTCTTCTGTGGCAACCTCATGAACATCCGGTAACGGCGCAGCTCGCGCCGCACTCCGTGCGCCGAGCCCGGGGTGGCAGCTCAAATCCGGGTTCTCCTTCCGAGCTCGTGAGAAGATGTGCGGGATGTCCGGACCGCGGCGATTCATCGAGGTGAAGGTCAGGCCGGGTGCTCGAGAGAGCGCGCTGCGTCAGGATGCATCGGGAGCCTGGTTCGCGGAGCTGCGCTCGCCTCCAGCGGACGGCAAGGCCAACGCCGAGCTGATCGGGCTCGTCGCCAAGCACTTCGGCTGCCCGAAGGCGGCAGTTTCCATCAAGCGAGGGGCCTCGAGCCGCCTGAAGCTTCTCCAGATCGAGTCACCCTGAATCTACGCGATCACGGCAGGTGCGCGAAGCGCTCGACTTTGGGTAGACCTGCTCATCATTCGAACGGAAGACCCGGTTGGATCGCTTCCCGCTCATTCCCAGTTGAACCCGGGACAGGCAGCATCTACTGTGGGCGCAACGCGATCGCGAGAAACAAGAGGAGCACTCGTGAGACTGAAGGATGCGACGACTGCGGGTGATCGGCGGCCAGAGTCCTCCTATAAGCCGCGGCGATGATCGGCTTTTCGACACTCCGTGAGCTGCGACGATCCCTCGCCGGAGGCCCCGGCTACGACGGCCCGCGCTCGGACCACTTCGACGGGCGCCATTTCTTCAACCCCGAAGCTCCCGCCGGGCGCTCATTTCGCGACCTCCTGCGCTGGCACCGAACGGCTCAAAGGCGACCATGGCCGCAGTGGGTGGAAAATCGCGCCCGCCCGGCGCTGCCCGCCCACCTGGAGGCCGGGCAGCTCGCGCTCACCTTCATCAACCACATCACTTTCCTGATCCAGCTCGGCGGTCTCAACATCCTGACCGACCCCGTCTATTCGGCGCGTGTCAGCCCGTTTCGCCGCATCGGCCCGAGGCGCGTGCGTGCACCCGGACTGCCTTTCGAGCATTTGCCCCGGATCGATCTGGTGCTCGTCTCACACAATCACTACGACCACCTGGACATCCACACGCTCGAACAGCTGAAGGCGGTGCACGACCCGCTCTTCGTCACGGGCCTCGGCAATCGCGCGTTTCTCCGGCAGCTGGGCCTGCGGAGGATCGAGGAGCTCGATTGGTGGCAGAGTCTCGAGCTGCGGCGTGCAACCGTCACGATGATTCCGGCACAGCATTGGTCGGGGCGCAGCGGCGGGAACCGCAACCGCACGCTGTGGGGCGGATTTCACGTGCGAGCGGCCGGCGGGACGTTTCTCTTTGCGGGCGATACCGGATATTGGCGGCACTTTCGCGACATCCGCCGCCGGCTCGGCATCGTCGACCTCGCACTGCTGCCGATCGGCGCGTACGCGCCGCGCTGGTTCATGGCCCCTCAGCACATGAATCCGGAAGAAGCGGTGCGGGCGCACCTCGATCTCGAGGCGCGGGTATCCGTCGGCACGCACTTCGGCTGCTTCCAGCTCACCGATGAAGGAATCGATGATCCCGTGATCGAGTTGGCCGCCGCGCGCGAGCGGCACGGCGTGCCGCCCCAGGGGTTTCAGGTACTCGAGACCGGCGAGACACGCCACTTTCGGCTTCGCGCGGAGCTCTTGCCCGAGGCGCGCAGCGACGCCGGGCGGCATCGGGCCGCCGCATCGAAGTGAAGATCGAGGAGCGATAGCCGGTTGAGGCAAGACGTTGGGCGGTGTCGATCGCCACCGCCCAACCAGGCGACTAGCGAGTCTGGGCAGTCGCAAGAGTGATGGGAAGAGGCCGGGAGTTTTTCGCGTTATAGACCGCAATCAACTGCGGCCGGCCGACCTTCGTCACGGCATCCGCGACCGCTTTGTTAATGCAGTCATGCACGGCGGTTCGGGACCAGAGGCCGATGTCAGCCGTGTCGCACACTGCGTAAGCCGCCTGAACGATGCGGCCGTAGAGCGCAGCCGCGCCCTGCGGGTTCGACAGGTTCAGGTCCCCGTACTTCACAGTCTTGCTGCGCACACCACTGTCATCCGCTGCGCTGACCCCGGCGAAACCTGAGGCAAGAGCGCCGAGAATCGCGGTGGCGATGAGCCTTCGAAGCTGCGTGGAAGTGGTCATCCTGTTCATGGTCGTCTCCTGAATAAGTCATAAAGCGTGGTTTGGGGATTGATGGATCGGTCAGGTTCCTGGTGAGGCGGACTACGGCTGCCTGGGCTCGGGTTGCCAGACTGGCCTATTCGCCTGCCTCACTCTTGTAGACACCTTCTGCCACCCAAACCCGACATCCGCCGTGGGAAGCCGTGGCGCAGATCGTGCGGACGGCGTAAGTTGGCGCTAATCGATACATAGCGCGTGGCACTCGATGAATCAGCTCACCGAGCTACTCGGTCGCCTCCGGGCGGGTGACGCTGAAGCGCGCAATGCGCTATTCGCGGCGGCGTATGCCGATTTGCATCGGCTCGCTCGCTCTCGGCTTCGTGACGGTGGACGCAACACTGTGCTGGACACGACCGGCCTGGTGCACGAGTCGTTCCTGCGTTTTTTGAGCGGCGGTGCACTGCGTGCCGAAGACCGACGGGCCTTCTTTGCCTACGCCTCGCAAGTGATGCGCTCGGTGATCGTCAACAGCGCGCGCGAACGGATCGCACAGAGGCGCGGTGGTGACTTGCGACCGCTGACCCTATCGAGCCAACTGCCGGGCAAGGTCGCCGAGAACGAGGAAACGATCCTGAGTGTTCACCAGGCGCTGGAGGCTTTGGAGCAGGCGGACCCGCGCTTGGCCGAGGTGGCGCAAATGCGCTACTTTGGTGGTTACAGCGAGCAGGAAATAGCTGAAACGCTGGGCGTCACCGAGCGCACGGTGCAACGCGACTGGGAGAAGGCGCGGCTGATTCTCGCCGCCGCGCTGCGGTAAAACGATTGACGGTTGGGGGGTCGGCGCAGCCCTTCGCTCGAGACACCGATGGGGCTATCGATTCCGCAGATGGCGCTCATGAGCCGCTTGCTCGACGAGGCGTTGCCGCTGGATGCGCAGGGGCGGCGGCGCTGGCTCGAGGCGCTTTCTCCCGAATACCTGTCCCTGGCCGAAGCACTGCGCGAGGCGCTGTTGCCGGTTGGCGAAGGCGGCTTGGCCGGTGCGCTCGACGCCGGCGCGAGGAGCGACCTCGAGCGGATCGGAAGCGGTCCACGGCCTGGCGAAATCGTGGGTCCCTACCGGGTCATCCGGCTGCTCGGCGAAGGCGGCATGGCGGAGGTATGGCTGGCGGAGCGCGCCGACGGAGCCTTCAAGCGTGAGGTGGCCTTGAAGCTCCCGGTGCTGTTGCGCCTGCGCGAGGACCTTGCGAGCCGCTTTGCCAGGGAGCGTGACATCCTGGCGGCGCTGGAGCACCCCAACATTGCACGGCTGTACGACGCGGGGGTGAGTTCCAACGGGCTGCCGTACCTCGCGATGGAGTACGTCGCCGGCGAACCCTTGACCGACTGGTGCGACGCACATCAGCTCGCAATTCGGGACCGCGTGAGGCTCTTCTTACAGGTGCTGGACGCGGTGCAATATGCACACGGACAGCGAGTCATTCACCGGGATATCAAGCCTTCGAACATCCTGGTGACCGATTCGGGGCAAGTGCGGCTGCTGGACTTCGGGGTAGCGAAGCTCCTGGCCCGGGAAGAGGAGCAGTCCGACCTCACGCAGCGCTACGGCAGAGTTCTGACCCCGGACTATGCAAGCCCGGAGCTGGTGCGTGGTGAACAGCTCGGTGCAGCCGGCGACGTGTACGCGTTGGGGGTGGTCCTCTACGAGCTGCTCTCCGGAAACAGGCCCTATCATCTCCAGGCCGGTGCCTCGGTCGCGCAGCTGGAGCACGCGATCGCCGCCGTTGAGGTTAAGCGACCCAGCACTCGGGTTGCGGCCGGCGCCGGAGGCAAGCGAGGCACGACGGAGCGAAAGCTGGCGCGGCGCCTCAGGGGCGACCTGGATGCAATCGTCCTGAAGGCGCTCGCGAAGGCGCCGGCGAGTCGCTACGACAGCGCCACCGCGTTCGCCGACGATCTGCAGCGCAGCTTGAGCGTGGAGCCCGTAGAAGCGCGCCCCGATCGCGTCAGCTACCGCTTCGCCAAGTTCTCGCTGCGCCACCGCAGCGGGTTCGCGGCGACCGCGGCAGCGATCGCACTGCTGGTCGGGGCGCTGGGCTACGCTCTCATCCGCTCGCGAGGCGCAGAACCGCTCGCGGCAACGGCCACGGCCATCTCCGGTCACAGTGAAACCGCCGCTGCACCGCAGGAGAAGTCGATCGCCGTTCTGCCGTTCATCGACCTGAGCGTGAAGAAGGACCAGGAGTACTTCTCCGACGGGCTCTCCGAGGAGCTGATAGACCACCTCGTGCACAGCGCGGATCTGAAGGTCATTGCGCGCACTTCATCGTTCCAGTTCAAGGGCAAGAACCCGGACGTGCGCTCGATCGCTCGCACGCTCGGGGTGACGCACCTGCTGGAAGGCAGCGTTCGCAAGGACGGACAGCAGCTACGCATCACCGCGCAGCTGGTTCGCGGCACAGACGGCGTGCAACTGTGGTCGCAGATCTACGATCGCAACTTCGTCGACATTTTCAAGGTCCAGGACGAGATCTCAGAGAAGGTTTCCCAGGCCCTGCGAGTGGCTTTGCGGAACGGCCATGGGGCTGGGAACCGGGAGCCTGATGTCCGGGCCTACAACCTCGTTTTGGAGGGAAACTACTTAAAGGCACGCAGGACCCTGCGCGATGTCGAGAAAGCCGCCCAGCTCTACCAACAGGCGATCGACATCAGTCCCGATTACGCGCTGGCGTGGGCACGTCTGGCGAGCGCCTACCTGTACGAGGAAGTTCTAAAGGGACCACCATCGGAGGACCAGAACAGGCGAGTTCTCGATGCGCTGGACCGCGCCGTCCAGCTCGACCCGAATCTCGTCTGGGCGTATTACACGCGAGGCGGATTCGAATTGAACGTTACCTGGAATTGGGAAGCTGCACAGGCGGACGCGGAACGCATGCGCGAAATAGACCCCCGATCTGACTTGTTGCCAGGCGCTTTCGGTGACCTCGCAATCCTGTTCGGGGAGGTCAACCGGGCCGTAGAGTTGTACCGAGATAAAGTCGACCGGAATCCGCTCGACCCGAACACCCTGGACTCGCTCGGCGTCGCACTCTGCGCGTCCAACCGGCTTCAGCAATGCCTCGAGACCCGCCTGAAGGTGCTTCATTTGCATCCAGAGTTCGACGGGGTTAATAGCTCGATTGGCATGGCTCGCCTGTACCTCGGCCAATTCGCCGCAGCACTCGCAGCGATGCAACGGGAGCCCAACGAGGACTACAGACTGCGCGGTTTCGCGATCGCTTACTCGGCATTGGATCGGCCCACCGAGTCGGATGCCGCGCTGAATTCACTGACAGGGAAATTCGCTGCGACAGACGCCTACGGAATCGCCGAGGTGCACGCATACAGAGGAGAGCTCGATGATGCTCTCCGGTGGCTCGATCGCGCCTATCGACAACACGACGCCGGAATGCTCTACCTCAAGACTGATCCCCTGCTGCGCAATCTGCACGGCGACCCGAGATTTCAGGCATTGCTGACCCGCATGAGGTTGACCGGCCTGCGGTAATCGATGAGCGCGAGTTGTCCGGGGTTGAGATTCAAGCAGCATCTCTGGTGTTTCAATTTGATCAAACGAGGATTGAAATATGGCATCGAAGAGAACAGTCACGAGAACAACGACGGTAAAACGCGAGAAAGCGAAAGCCGCCCTCAGGCTTGCAAAGAGAGCTCAAGACGAGCTCGACAAGCTGCTAAAGCGCGATCAGGCCGGAACGATCAGTCGGGAGGAATTGGAGACGGAGTTGAAGGAAATATACGAGAACCTGAAACGGATGCACATGTTCATACTCGCCTCCTTGTAGCCCACTAGTAATCCGGACCTTGCGGATGGGCCGAGAATCATGAAGCTGAAGAGCGCATCCTGTCAGATCGCATACTGGGAGGGCGGCAAGCTGCGGATCGCGAATTACCTCACCAGAAGGACGTTCTCAGCAAATCCGGCAACCCTGGACGTGATCCGTTTCTTCTTCACCCCGCGAACGATCCGGGAGGCGCTCTTCGAGTTCCGCGCCTACAGCCGAGAGAGCGTCGCAAGAGCGATACTGCAGCTGATCGATGCCCAGCTCCTGCTCGAGTACGGCTCGGCAGAATGGGAGCGGGATGAACTGGTCGGGACCTCATGGAGACCCTGGCTTCCGGAAGGCGGGTTTCACTTCATGACAAAGGACACCCCGTACGTCCCCTGGGAGTGGCCCATCGAGAAGAAAATGAAGACACTCCCGACAACTCCGGCCCCGCCTCAGTTCAAAACGATTCGCGGCGCCGATGCCCTCCGGCTGCCCCAGCATGAAATAGCGAGTGACACTTTCTTCGAGACGCTGCACGCCAGGAGGACTCACAGAGAGTTCGCGAAAGGGAAGGTATCTCTGGAGAACGTCTCGAAGCTGCTGCAAACGACGTGGGGTGTCCAGGGATACATCCAGACGAATGTATTCGGAAGGCTTCCGTACAAGACGAGCCCTTCCGGCGGTGCCCGACACCCCGGCGAGGTATATCTGATGGCGATCAGCGTGGACGGGCTCGAGAGGGGGATGTATCACTACCAGGCCAGGGAGCACCGTTTGGCAAGGCTCCCTGCCAAAGTAAGTCCGCGCCTGGCGAGTGCGTATTGTGCGGGTCAGCCCTATTTTGCCGGGGCGGCGGCTCTGTTCATCATGACAGCGGTTTTCGCCAGGACCATGTGGAAGTACGGTAGAGCTCGGGCGTATCGGGTTGTTCTGCTCGAGACCGGCCATCTCTGTCAGACGTTTTGCCTCACGGCGACGAGGCTGGGACTGGCTCCCTTCAGCACGGCCGCACTCAAGGACTCGCTGATCGAGAAGGACTTGCGAATAGACGGAATTTCGGAATCGGTGCTTTATGTCGCGGGAGTCGGCTTGGTCGCACCGCCCGGTTCCGGCCTTCGCCACGGGAACCAGCGAGTTACATCATCGCCGCAGCCCGTTCGGTAGATTTCCGGTAGACGTCGCGGCTGGACAGCCGCAGACCGCGAGTCTCGAACCGACAGTTCAGCCTTTTAGAAGCCGATCCAGGGATTCCGACGCCTCTGTGCCGAACCGCTTCGAGAGGCGGCGGACCAGATCGAGGTCGAGAGACGCTCCGCCTGCAGTGATCGCGCGTGCAGCATCAACCAAGTCCATCGGGCCGCCAGCGAACGCCTTCATTGCAATAAAGTCTTCGCGCCCGATGAACCTCAGCGTCTTTCCCTGAAATGGAACGTCGATCGCGCGCGAGAACGCCTGAGGATCAAGCCCCTTCAACCCGATCAATAGATCCACGCGATTGCCGAAGCGATCTGTGACTTTGAGCAGGGCTGGGATAGGGTCCTCCAAGTCGCCACGAGTCAGCTCCGTTTGAAACCCGGCCGCCGTAAGTGTGCTCCCAAGGTCTTTCGCCTCAGGCAGGCGTACGGACAAGACCACGTCGGCGTCCATGCTCGCTCGGACAGCACCGTGGACAGAGGCCGCCAAGGCGCCTATTACTGCGTACTCGATCTTGTGACTCGCCAGAAGGTCGATAACGTCCAGCAGCAGAAGTGCAGATTCACCTGACCGGGTCGTTCTCATGGCTGCCGTTGCGTTTGGCGGATCTGCACCTTCTGGCCAGCCTCGAACAGCTCCATCACTAAACGGCAATGTGCCAAGAACGCGTTCACGCGCTCTTCAGGGCTGAGCCGCTGGGTCGCTTCGATTAGGGCCCGCTCGGCTTCTTTGGCGATTTTCGACTCCATACCTCGAAGTCTAGCGGACCCTCAAGCCCAACGTCACTTCCGCAACGCGAAGGTGCGTAAGTCAGCATCGCCCGAGTTGCCCGAGGTTCCTCTGGAAATTCACGGGTGAGCGGCAGGACAACATCGAGTTATATGTAGGCACGACGCCGTTGACGACTACGAGAAATGGATACCAGCAGCTGATTGGTAACACAGGAGGGGAAAGTGCTGTCGAACGAGGGATAGCGGTTTGACTGTCTCCGATGAGTTCTATCTGGCAAGCCTCTCCAGCGCCGGACAAGAATCCCCGGTATTTGCATCGCATGCCGCGACCCATATGCGCAGCCCACGCCTCAGTCGGCTCAACGTCCGAATTCCTTCCTCGATCGCTTCCAGTTTCTTCGCTGCCACGGCGCGGCTCGCTCGACACGCTGGCCGGCCGCTCAATCCGAGGAGCGCATTCACCTCGTCCAGGGAAAACCGCTTTCCTGCGCATGCTTGATAAAGCGCAGTCGAGAAACGTCGGCGGCAGCGTAGCGGCGAATCCCATTGAGAGCCCGAGCAGGTTCCCGCAATAGACCGCGTCGCTGGTAGTAGCGGACGGTCTCGACGTGCACGCCAGCGGCCTTTGCCAGCCCACCGATAGTGAGTGATTCGGACACCACTTGACTCCGTACTCAGCTACGGGAGCTATGACTTCGCGACGGAACCCTCAGCGCACCGTCGACTGTACCTTCTCGCCCAGCTCCAACTCTTCGGATTTGAAGGGGACCCCACACCCTCCAATCCCGCAGTACCCGCCGGGATTCTTCGCAAGATATTGCTGGTGATAGTCCTCGCCGTAAAAGAACTCCGGCGCATCGCGAATCTCCGTGGTGATTACGCCCCGTCCGGCGGCCGTGAGGCGCGCCTGGTAAGCGCGTCGCGAGGCTTCCGCAGCCTGACGCTGCTGCGGATCCAGCGTGTAGATCGCCGAGCGGTACTGAGTGCCGAGATCGTTTCCCTGGCGCATGCCCTGGGTCGGATCGTGCGATTCCCAGAACGCCTTCAGCAATTCTTCATAGCGGATCTTCTGCGGGTCGTAGATCACGCGTACGACTTCCGCATGGCCGGTCTCCCCCGAGCAGACTTCCTCGTAGGTCGGGTTCGGCGTGAAGCCGCCCGCATACCCGACCGCGGTCGAATAGACGCCGGGGATCTCCCAGAAGAGCCGTTCCGCGCCCCAGAAGCAGCCCATTCCAAAGACGGCCTCGTTCAGTCCCACCGGAAACGGCGACACGATGCGATGGCCGTTCACAAAATGCTTCTCCGGGACCCGCAGTGGCGTGCTGCGTCCGGGCAGGGCCTCCTCGACCTTCGGCATCGTGGCCTTCTTGCGTAACAGCGCCATAGCGGGCCTCCTGAACCGGGTGAGCCTACAGTGTGGGGACGGCTCCCGCATGACTCAAGCCCGCGGCGGCTTGCGTCCCGTTCGCGCCGCCCCTTAAATTGGGGCCGTATGGGAATCAGCCAACCGCAGAACCTTCGCACCCCGCCGATCGAGAGGCTGCGGCCCTACGGGATCCGCGTGAGCCTTCCGGTCGGTGATCCGTTCAGAAAGCTCCTGGGGCCCGACTGGCAGCGCCAGCATTGGTATCCGACCGCGGCCGAGCGCGACGCCGCGCTGGAAGAGATGAGCCGTCGGCACGAGTACTCGCGCGCCGGCGACAAGCCGGCGCTCGTGTTCCAGAAGATCGAGAAGCTCGCCGAGAGCCGGGGACTGTAGCCGACATGAGCAAGCCCGCCGACTACCCCTACGCCACCCATCTCGACATCAAGTTCCCGCCGCTCAGCGTGGTCGACGTGCCGACGCTCGTGGCGCAGTGCCGGGACCGCTGGTACAACCAGACGCTCTGCAAGGTCAACGACTCGGTCATCCGCCTCGGGGTGATGCAGGGCGAGTATCACTGGCACAAGCACGACCGCGACGATGAGTTCTTTTTCGTCCTCGAAGGGCACTTCATCATCGATCTCGAGGATCGCTCGATCGACCTGCAGCCGCAGCAGGGCTTCGTGGTTCCCCGGGGCGTCATGCATCGCACCCGCGCGCCCGAGCGCGCCGTGATCCTGATGGCGGAGACTGCCGCCATCGTTCCGACCGGCGACGCCTGAGCGGAGAGTCACTCCCGCCGTCTCGCCGCGCGGGTGAGCGTTGACAGCGCGCGCCTCAGGTGCGTTGCGCGCTCAGAACGTCCGTCCGAGGAACAGATAGAACGCCTGGTTGCCGTGATCGTCGAAGCCGCTGGCGAGATACACGGGGCCGATGAGCGTGTCCAACCCGATGAACACACTGGCGTCCTTCTGGGTGCTGCCGAAGCTGCGCTTCTGCCACACGTTGCCCGCCTCGAGCGACATCCCGAGATAGGTCGGCACGTCGAGGTAGCCGGGTCCGCCGCGGCCGATCTGGCGGTAGGCGAGCACGCGGGCAATGCCGAAATCCGGTCCGAAGAGTGAATTCACCCGAAGACCAGAAAGGTCGAGGAAGCCCCCGAGCGAGAACAGCGAATTGACGTCGGTGACCCTCGACTGCAGCGTCATCCCCCCCGAGGCCGAGAACGAGACGGTGGTCCGCCCGAGCGTGTAGGCGCCGATATAGTTGAGTGTCACCTGGTCGGAAGGCCGCTCGGCGCCCGAGACGTTGCGCTCGCCGGTCCATTGCAGGGTCGCGAGCTGGCCGCGGTGCGGGAAGTTGACGTCATCGAGCCGATCGTAGGTGAAGCGCACGAAGTAGTTGTGTGTGTTGAAGGGCGTGAGCGTGAAGTTCTGCTGCTGCAGATACTGCTGCAGATTCGGATCAGCCGTATCGCCGATCTTGAGGTGGAAGTGGCCCTGCTCGCGGAACACGCCGCTGCGGATCTCTCCCCAGTTGCCGAACTGCCGCCCGAAGTCGAGGCCGAAATCGAGCGAGTGCACACGGTACTCCGCCAGCAGGCTCTGGTTCTGCTGGATAAGGTCCAGGTCACGCGAGCTCGTTGACCCGTGCGGCATCGCAAACCAGCCGGAGAACTTGGCGAGAGGCAGAAAGAGCTCGGTCGACACCCGCGAGATGTTGCCGATCTGCATGTCGGTCACCCACTCGCCGGCATTCGGAGTGACATCCGACATGACCAGGCGCACCGCCGCGTTGTAAGTCGAGTTGCCCTGGAAGTCGTCCTGCAGACTCAGCCCGAAGCGCAGGTAGTGAGGGCCGAGCGAGCTGCGGCGCGCATCGATCGCGAGCCCATAGCGGCCGCCCTCCCCCACCACCCGGTAGTCGAGCGTGTCGAGTCCGCCGCGTCCGTAGAGCTCGGTCACGCGCTCGGCGGCCGCCTGCGGAGCGAGCGGCTTGCCGGTCAGATCGCCGAACAGGTCATCGACCACCGGCCGGTAGGCCTCGGACCCCGGATCCACCCGCACGAAGTCGATGCTCGGCGGCGGCGAGCGCAAGGACTCCCGCCGCTGCACGTAGCGCTGCATGTCCTCATCGCTCACGGCCAGCGCCGCCAGCCCCCCCGCCTCGTCGCGGGCCGCAGTCTCACCGACGCCGATTGCGCCGGAGACGATCCCGAAGTCGAACGAGGACGCCTCGCCGAGTGCTGGCTGGATGAGTATGTCGTGCGGCGTGAGCGTGGCGAGCTGCACCTCGGCGTTGCGCCGGATGAGAATCGCCAGCATCTGGGTCGAGATCGTCGGGGCGCTGCTGAGCTTCTGGCGCGGCAGCAGCGGGAAGCCGACGTTCACGGCGATGACGACATCCACTCCCATGGCGCGCGCGATGTCGATCGGGACGTTGTCGGTGATGCCGCCGTCGACCAGCAGCCGTCCCTCGCGCTCGACGGGCGCGAATACCCCGGGCGCGGACAGACTGGCGCGCATCGCGCTCGTCAGATCCCCGGAGCGCATGACGATCGTTTCGCCGCTCTCGAGGTCGGTGGCCACGGCGCGAAAGGGCGTCGGCAGCTCATCGAAGTCGCCGATGCGCGCCACCGGCAGTGTCAGGCGCCGCAGCGTCTCGGTGAGCTTCTGACCCTGGATCAGCCCCTTCGGCAGCAGGACGCGGCCGCCGCGCACACCGAGGGGAAACTTCACCAGGAAGTTCTGGTCCTCCTGCTTACGCCGCAGCGTCAGATCCTCGCGCGACGGGCGGTCGCGAAAGGCGTCCTGCCAGTTGATCGAAGTCATGGTCTTCTCGATCTCGCCCGCCGACAGGCCGCTCGCGTAGAGCCCGCCGACGACCGCTCCCATGCTGGTGCCGGCGATCGCATCGACCGGCACGCGCATCTGCTCGAGAACCTTCAGCACCCCGATGTGCGCCACGCCACGCGCGCCCCCTCCCGAGAGCACGAGTCCCACCCGCGGCCGGTGCGCGGCCGGCGGCGCGGCGACGGCGACGACGGCACTCTCCGGACTACCGATGGCGGGGGCCGCGAGCGACTGAGCTGCGAGGATGAGACTCAGTACCCCGAGGCGGGGCGTGGTCGCCCGTGTTGAACGCACGGGGGCCAAGAATACCAGCACCTTGGGGCGAAATCCCGGCGCCGCCGGGCCGGTCAGCCTCGCGTCATGACAACGACACGCCCAGAGCGGTGCCGATGCCGTAGGTGAGAGCGGCCGCCGCGCATCCGAACAGCGTCTGCCGCGCGGCCGAGAACCAGGCGCCGCGGCCGTTGAAGAGCGAGGTCAGGACCCCCACGCCGCACAGAGCCACGGCGCTGGCGGCGATGCTGGCGATGATCGCCGGAGCGCCGTGCAGCAGGATGAACGGCGCGACCGGGCAGACGGCGCCGGCGGCGAACAGCGCGAACGAGGTCACGGCCGCCGCTAGCGCACTGCCGCCGAGCTCGCCGGGATCGATACCGAGCTCCTCGCGCGCGAGCGTGTCGAGCGCGGCCTTCTTGTTCCTCATGAGCTCCGCCGCGATGCGCTCGGCCTCGGGCTTCGGCAGCCCCTTCGCCTGGTAGATGAGCGCCAGCTCGTGCTGTTCGGCCTGCGGCGTCTGCTCGAGCTCCTCGGCTTCCTTCGCGATCTGCGTGCTCGCGAGCTCCCGCGCGTTGGTGACCGAGAGCCACTCCCCGAGCGCCATGGAGCAGGCGCCGGCGATGAGACCCGCAAGGCCCGTGAGCAGAATGATCCGGCTGTCGGCTCCTGCCCCCGCGACCCCCATGATCAGGCAGAAGTTGGAAACCAGGCCGTCGTTGACGCCGAGGACCGCCGCGCGCAGGTTGTTGCCGGAGGCGCCGCGATGCCAGGGCTCGGCGCGCGCGATGTCGGCCCCGCTCACGGTGCCGCGCGGCGAGGTGCGCGCCATCTCCTGCACGATCGCGGCGTGGCCGCGCTCCTCGGCGGAGATCGACCTGGCGTCGGCCTGAATCGCGTACTTGTTGCGGTCGGCGAACTCCGCGGCGGCAATCGTCGGCATCACGAAGCGCGGACCGAACCGCTGCGCGAGCTTGCCGAGGAGGCGCGTGCGAAAGCTCGGGACGTATGGTGTCGCCTTGACACCCGCTTCCGCGAGCTTGGCGCGCCAGAGCTCCGCGTGCCGCGCCTCCGCCTGCGCCAGCTGCAGGAACAGATCCTTGCGCAGTGGATCGGGCTCGGCCGCGGCGATGGCGGTGTAGAGCGCGGCGCCGTCGAGCTCGTCGCGAAGATTCGTCTGATAGCGCCTGATGTCGTCGGTGACCACGCCGTGTGTCCGTGAAGGTGCGTCGATGCCGCGCGACCTGCGCGGAGGCCGAGTATGCCCGCTGACTGTGACGCCGTCACCGCGGCGGGCGGCTGCGCGGCCCCGACAGGGCTCGCAGGCGGCGCGCGCCATCACGGATAATGCCGCACATGAGGTGCCCCCATGCCGGCCGCGGCGGGCGGGCCGGCGCGAGCCGGCCCGCGAGCGCGGCGGAAGCGCTGCGCAGCTTGCTGGTGAGGCTGATGGCGGCACTGCCGTGCGTCGCTTCCTCGGGCGCGCTCGCCCGGTCGCCGGACGCCAGCGACTGGGGCTACTACGGCGGCGACGCCTCAGGTCAGCGCTTCTCGAGCCTCGGTGAGATCAACCGCGGCAACGTCTCGCGGCTCAAGGTCGTCTGGACCTATCGCACCGGAGAGCTCGGCGCGGGATTCACTCGCGCCGGCAAGCTGACATTCGAGGCAACCCCGGTGCTCGCCTTCGGACTCCTCTACGTCGAGACCGGCACCAACATCGTGATCGCCCTCGACCCCGAGTCCGGGCACGAGCGCTGGCGCGTCGACCCGCACATCGATCGCGCGCGCCATTACGCCGAAGCGAGCTCCCGTGGGGTGAGTGTCTGGGAGAGCACCGACGCCGGGCAGACCGGCCTGTGCCGGAGGCGGATATTCACCGGCACGCTCGACGCGCGGCTCCTGGCGCTCGATGCGGAGACCGGACGCCCTTGCGTAGACTTCGGCGGCAGCGGCCAGGTGGACCTCACGCGCGGGCTGCGCATCCGCGACGTGGGGGCGTATCTCGTCACTTCGCCGCCCGCGGTTTACGCCAACGCGGTGATCGTCGGCTCCGCGATCGGCGACAACCGCGCAACCGACCTCGAGCGCGGGGTGATCCGCGCCTTCGACGCCAGGAGCGGCGCGCAGCTCTGGTCCTTCGATCCGCTGCCGGACTCGCCGTCACACCCGGCGGCCGCCGATTGGGACCTGGCGCAGGCGGCGGGCACGGGCGCGGGCAACGCCTGGGGCGTGATGACCGTCGACGAGGAGCACGGACTGGTGCTGCTTCCCACCGGCTCGGCGAGCCCCGACTTCTACGGCGGCAGGCGAGTCGGCAGCAACCGCTTCGCCAACTCGCTGCTCGCGCTCGATGCGAGGAGCGGCAAGCTGGTCTGGCACCGGCAGCTCATCCACCACGATCTCTGGGACTACGACCTCGCGGCGCAGCCGGTGCTCGGCGACATCGAGGTGCAGGGAGTCCCGGTCCCCGCGGTGATCCAGGCGACCAAGACCGGCATGTTGTATGTGTTCGAGCGCACCGGCGGACAGCCGCTCGTGCCGATCACCGAGAGACCGGTGCCCGCGAGCCACGTGCCGGGCGAGCAGGCGTGGCCCACGCAGCCCTTCTCCTCGCTCCCCGCGCTCACTGCGCAGCGGCCGGTGCTGCCTTCGGATGCCTGGGGGCTGACATTCTGGGATCGCGGCAAGTGCCGGGACCTCATCGCCTCGCTGCGCAACGAGGGCATCTTCACTCCGCCCGACACGCGCGGGACTCTCCTGTCGCCCGGCTACATCGGTGGAGTCAACTGGGGCGGCATGGCGTTCGATGAGCAGCGCCAGCGCGTCATCGCCGCCGTCAACCATCTGCCGATGGTGGTGACGCTGATGTCGCGGCAGGAGCTCGAGCGCGAGGGACGCTCCGAGCAATTTCCGCATTCCGAGTTCGCGCCGCAGACCGGCACCCCTTATGGCGTGCGCCGCGAGCCGCTGCTCTCGCCCTGGGACCTGCCGTGCACGGCGCCGCCCTGGGGGACCCTGGTGAGCGTCGATCTGCGCCGGGCTCGCATCGTCTGGCAGGTGCCGCTCGGATCGACCGAGGGGCTGACGCCCTGGTTCGTACCGTCACGCGATTTCGGCATGCCCAACATGGGTGGACCGATCGCGACCGACGGCGAGCTGGTGTTCGTGAGCGCGGCGATGGACAGTTACCTGCGCGCCTTCGACATCGAGACCGGACGCGAGCTGTGGAAGTACAAGCTGCCGGCGGGGGGGCAGGCCACGCCCATGACCTATCGCGCCGGACGCGACCAGCACCAGTATCTCGTCATCAGCGCCGGCGGTCACGGCGGCCTCGGCACGCCGCGCGGCGACTACCTGATCGCCTTCGCGCTCCCGGCCGGCGCAGCGGCGCGGCCCTAGACCGGAAAGAAGAGAATGTTGTTTCTCATTCTGTCACTCCTCGTCCAAGCGGCCTTCATCGTCCACGTCATCAAGACCGGGCGCAACCAGCTGTGGATCTGGGTGCTGATCATCCCGGGCCTGGCACTGGCGGGAATCCTCGCTTACCTCGTGGTCGAAATCCTGCCGGCGCTGTTCCGCAGCCGCGCGGCGCAACGCGCCGGCCGCGGCCTGCGCAAGGCCATTGATCCCGAGCGGGATCTGCGCCGTTACGAGAGTGAGGTGCGCGTCGCGGACAACGTGGCGAGCCGCCAGCGTTACGCGGAGGAGCTGGTGCGCAGGGAGCGCTACGACGAGGCCATCGCCCAGTACCGCGAGGCGCTCACGGGGCTCTACGAGCACGATCCCAATCTCATGCTCGGGCTCGCGCAGGCGCAGTTCGGCAAGGGCGACGCGAGCGCCGCGCGCGCGACGCTCGACGAGCTCATCCGTCACAACCCCGATTTCCGCTCCCCGACCGGGCATCTGCTCTATGCGCGCGCGCTCGAGGCCGAAGGCAACGTCCCGAAGGCGCTCGAGGAGTACGCGGTGCTCGCGCCCTCCTACCCGGGCGCCGAGGCCTCGGTGCGCTACGCGCAGCTCCTCAAGGCGCAGGGGCGGGTGGCCGAGGCGCAGAAAGTGGTGCGCGAGCTCCTCGAGCAGGCGCGCATCGCGCCCGGTCACTACCGCCGGGCGCAGCGATCCTGGCTGGACGCCGCTCAGCGGCTGTTGTAGGGCCTCGATATCGCACGGGTCAGGCCGCCGAGTGTGAGGGCGAGGAGGCTCAGCACATCGAGTGCGCCGCCCCCACCGCCGCCGCCGCCCGAGTTGGGCGCGGCGGTGACCGTCACCTGGGCCGTCGATGACTGCCCCGGGTCGGCGACCGAAACCGCAGAGACCGTGACCATCGCGGGTGTGGGCACGTTCGCCGGAGGCATGTAGACACCCGACGTCGAGATGGTCCCGACGGTCGCGTTGCCGCCGGTCACTCCGCTGACCTCCCAGGTGACGGACGTGTTTGCCGTGTTTCCAAGCGTCGCCGTGAACGTTTGCGCGGTGCCCCCGGCCTGGACGCTATCGGTCGTCGGACAGACCGCCACCTGTATCGTCGCCGGTGTAAGCGAGCAAGCGCCCGTGGCGGAAACGCTGCCCGGTGCGGTCGTGGTCGCGGAGGTCGGGCTGATCACGATGTCGGCCGTATCCTGACGGTTCAGGTCGTCCGTCACCGTGAGTCGCACGGTGCCGAGACCGCAGGATGGCGCGGTAACCGTCGCCATTGCCGTCGTTCCGCCCTGGATGGAAAGATTCTGAGCGCCGACGCTCGTCCACTGATACGACGCGATGGTGTGACCTGGCACCGCAGCGCTGGCGCCACCCTGCAGCATCACGCCCTGCCCCGCCGTGACCGTGGAGGGTACCGTGACGGCTGCAACCGGTCGGACCGCGGCCTTGAGAGCTCCGGACGCGTTGGCCATCCCGGCTCCGCAGGTCTTGCCGTCCAGGGTGCAGATGCACTCCGAGCCCTGGACGTCATTCGCGCCCGCCGGAACATGACACATCGTGGCGGTAGTGGTCGAAGTCTGCGGAAACGGGAGTGCGCTCTCCTTCAACCTCGAGATCAGACGGCACGAGCTGAGGGTGCTGTTCATGGCCGCCATCAATGCGCCGATCCCGGAGACCAGTGGCGCCGAGAAGCTCGTGCCGAGATTCGGGTTGCTGACCTGGTTCGTGTAGGCGGGATCGTTCGCAACAGGCCCCATGGTGCCCGTGTTGAAAGTCGTAGTGATCGGGTACAGGCACGTTGACCCGGGGGCGGTGTTGACGCAGTTTCCAGCTGGCGCACTCAACGCAATCTCGGGCCCGAGGCTGCTGTAACCCACCTTGGTCCCGACGTGACGTATGCCCGCGACGGCCGCGACGCCGGGACAGTTCGCCGGCGTATCCACCGGACCGCCCTCGTTACCCGCCGAGACGACGACCAACACACCGTTGGCCGCAACCTGGTTGATCGTGTCAATATCGGCTTGCGTGCAGGAGCTGGCCGCGCCGAAGCTCATGTTGATGACCTTCGCCGGATGCGTATTGGCGGGCGTGTTGGCAACACTCATTCCGGCCGCCCAGAGCATGGCTTTATCGATATCCGACTCGAAGCCGCCGCACTTGCCGAGCACGCGAACCGGAAGAATCTGCGTCTGCCACGTGACACCGGCGATACCCATTGCGTTGTTGGTGATCGCCCCCAGGAGTCCCGCGGTCCGCGTACCGTGCCAGGAGCTGTTCTGTGGCGTCCCTCCGCTGCATTCGTTCGGATGACCCGTAATGTCAGACTGGGTCACCCAATCGCCTGGATCCGAGGCGTCCGCCCCAGGGCATGTGCCGCCGTTCGCGACGAACGAATCGGAAATGAAGCAGTAGCCCGGCAGCAGGCGGCCGCCCGCCGAAGCGGCGAGCAAGTCCGGGTGGTCGTAACGAACGCCCGTGTCGAGGTCGGCGATCACGAGCGTGGCACTCCCCGTCGTCGTATCCCACGCGGTCATCGCGTCGATCGCCGAAGGCGTCGTGGACGAGTTCTGCAGATACCACTGCTGGGTCAGGAACAGGGAATCGTTAGGTGTGGCGTGCGCGTAGCGCCGCTGGTCGACCTCGGCGTATTCGACCTCCGGGTCCGCCCGCAGGGTTTCGAGGGTCGTGGCGAGCGATTCGGCGCTGAGCGGGAACTCCAGGTGCATCACATGCATTCTTGCCGTGATAGCCCGGGTGCTCTTCAGCATCAGGCCGTGTCGCCCGGCCAACAAAGCCACCCGTTGACGGCCCGCTTCGATCTGCGCCTCCTCGGGTGTGACTGCAGCAGCGATGACGGCGGTAGCGCCCGCGGCCTCTCGCAGTTTGATGATCAGCCGCTCGACAGCGGTATCGGCTGCGCCAGGCGGGTGCGTGCGGACCGGGTTGAGCTCGTCGTTCAGGCTGGCGGCGCCGAGCACGGCCGCCATCAACATCGTCCAGGCTAACCAGCGCATGCTGACTCCCTAGCGCCGTTGTTTCATGGGGGACAGCGAGGCCAGCGCCCTGCGGCGCAGCGACCCCCACCCCAAGAATGTCAGTTAGACAGGCGCAGCGCAAAAACGATACCGCAAGTTCTGCCGCCCTGAGATTTGTCGCTCGGCACCGACGGAACCGGAGGCCCGGCGTTGACTTATCGACGCCCGCGTCCGCCGGCGGGGATCTGCTGGGTGATGCAGTGGATGTTGCCGCCGCCCAGGAGGATCTCACGTGCCGGGACACCCACCACGCGGCGGTCCGGGAACAGCCGTTTCAGCCGCTGCGCCGCGGCCCGGTCGGTGCGCCGATCCAGGAGCGGCATGACGATCCCGCCGTTGGCGATGTAGAAGTTCACGTAACTCGCCGCCAGACGCTCGCCGGCGGTGCGCGGCCGGGTGCCCTCCCGAGCGATGACGCCGGCGGCTTCGCGGGCGTGCAGGGTGAGCGGACCGGGCATCGGCAAGCGCGTGACCTGGAGCCGCCGCCCGCGCGCATCGCGCGCGTCCTTGAGGCGCTCCCAGGCGTCGAGCGAGCTCGCGTGCTGCGGATCGCGCTCGCGGTCCGTCCAGGTGAGACACACCTCGCCCGGGCGCACGAAACAGGCGAGATTGTCGATGTGTCCGCCGGTCTCGTCGTTGAATACGCCCCGGCCCAGCCAGATGATCTGGCTCACGCCGAGGTACTCGCGCAGCAGCCGCTCGACGTCGGTGCGCTCGAGGCTCGGATTGCGGTTGGCGTTGAGGAGGCACTCCTCGGTGACGAGCGCCGTGCCTTCCCCGTCGACGTGCACGGCGCCGCCTTCGTTCACGAGTGGCGCGCGATAGCGCTCGAGGCGCTCGATCTCGAGCACCTTGCGCGCCACGAGATCATCCTGGTCCCAGGGGAAGTAGAGTCCCCCGGCGAGGCCGCCCCAGGCGTTGAAGCGCCAGTCGACGCCGCGCACGACGCCCCGGCCGCTGACGACGCAGGTCGGACCGACGTCGCGCATCCACGCATCGTCGTGCGCCATCTCCACCACGCGCACCGTCTCGGGCAGCAGTGCCCGCGCGGCCGCGTAGTGCGGGCCCGAGACCCCGACGCTGACCGGCTCGAACTGCGCGATCGCCGCGGCAACTTGCGCGAACGCGAGCTGCGCCGGGCGCGCCGCCTCGCGCCAGTTGTCCGGCCGCTCCGGCCAGAGCATCCAGCAGCCTGCGTGCGGCTCGAATTCTCCCGGCATGCGGAAGCCGTCGGCCGCAGGCGTCCCGGCAAGCGTCCGGGTCATCGACGCAGCCGGCTGTGCCTGAATCCGTAGAAGGCGTAGATGGACATGCCGATGGCGGTCCAGTACACGAGCCGCAGCCAAGTGGCGCCCGGGAGGAAGTAGGTCAGGCCGAGACACACGAGCGTGCCCAGCACGCACGTGACCGGGGCCCACGGGACGCGGAACGGCCGCGGCGCGTCGGGCCGCGTGTAGCGCAGCACCAGCACCCCGAGGCACACGACCGCGAACGCCAGCAGGATTCCCATGGAAATGAGATCGGCCAGCAGGTCGAGCGGAAAGACCGCGGCGATGGCCGCTGCGAACACCCCGGTGATCACCGTGGACACGTGCGGCGTTTTGAAACGCGGATGACAGCGGCTCATGAAGGGAGGCAGCAGCCCGTCGTCGGCCATCGACAACAGGATCCGCGGCTGCCCGAGGAGCGAGGTGAGGATCACCGAGGTCATGCCCGCGATGACCCCCGCCTTGACGAGCCAGGTCAGCCAGGCGAGCTGCGGGTGGGCATCGAGCGCCACCGCCACGGGCGCATCCGAGTCGAGCTTCTGGAACGGCACCATGCCGGTCAGCACTGCGGCCATGGCCACATAGAGCAGCGCGGATATGATCAGGGCACCGATGATGCCGACCGGCAGGTCGCGTTGCGGGTTACGCGCCTCGAGCGCGGTGGTCGAGGCGGTGTCGAAACCAACATAGGAGAAAAAGATGATGGCCGCGCCCTGCAGCACCCCGGTCCAGCCGAACTGGCCGCGGGCGGTCTCGGGCGGTATGTACGGCCTCCAGTTGGCGGTGTCGACGTACTTGAGGCCGGCGATGACGATGATCACGATGATGGCGACCTTGAGCGCCACCATGAAGGAGTTGGCGCCGGCCGAGCCGCGCACCCCCACATACAAGAGCGCAGTCATGGCCGCGATGATCAGCACCGCCGGCAGGTTGATAAGGGCGCCGGTCGCCACCACGTGGTCGTTCCTGTCCAACCCCAGCGGTGCGTTCACCAGCACTGCCGGCAGGTGAATGTGTGCATCCTGCAGAAGGCTCATCACGTATGCCGACCAGCTGACCGCCACCGCGGAAGCGGAGATCGCGTACTCGAGCAGCAGGTTCCAGCCGATGAACCAGGCGAGCGCCTCCCCGAGCGTCGCGTAGGTGTAGCTGTAGGCGCTGCCCGGTACGGGTAGGAACGTTGCGAACTCCGAGTAGCACAGCGCTGCCAGCGCGCCCCCGAAGGCCGCGATCAACAGCGACAGCGTGATCGCCGGTCCGGCGTGATTGGCCGCCACGGTTCCGGTCAGAACGAATATGCCCGAACCGATGGTGGCGCCGAGGCCGATGGCGATGAGCGCCCGCGCGGAGAGTACCTGCTTGAGCCGACTCTTCCCCGCCGGGTCGATCGGGTCGATCGGCCGCACCGCACACAGCTGCCGCAGAATCGAGGTCCGGGGCGCGCCGGCCCCCTGGCCGCTCTCATTGTTAATAGCGCTCGACATCACCCTCGCCTTTTTCCACCCCCGGGCGCGGCCGCGCCAGTCTCTCATACGTGACGGCGCCCAGGTACGCGGCCGGCTCGGGGTGGGGGGTGTGCTAGCATTTGCGCCCCCGGCCAGGTCCGTGCAGCCGGCGACTCTCTGCTGGAGATGAAGCTCATGTCCACGGCAGCCACCCCCCGGGTCGCCCCGCCCCCTCAGGGCGCCAGGATCACCATCAGCAACGGCAAGCTGATCGTCCCGGAGAACCCGATCATTCCGTTCATCGAGGGTGACGGCACGGGCGCCGACATCTGGCGCGCCAGCGTGCGCGTCATGGACGCCGCCGTGGCCAAGGCCTACGGCGCCAGGCGGCGCATTCACTGGATGGAGGTATACGCGGGAGAGAAGTCCAACAAGCTCTTCAGCACCTGGCTGCCGGACGAGACCGTCGAGGCGTGCCGGACGTATCTCGTCTCCATCAAGGGGCCGCTGACCACTCCGGTCGGCGGCGGCATCCGCTCGCTCAACGTGGCGCTGCGACAGATGCTGGATCTCTACGTGTGCCTGCGACCCGTGCGCTGGTTCAAGGGCGTGCCCTCGCCCGTGCGGCATCCGGAAAAAGTCGAGATGGTGATCTTCCGCGAGAACACCGAGGACATCTACACCGGCATCGAGTTCGAGGCTGGCAGCCCCGACAATCGCAAGTTCCTCGAGATGTTCCGCCAGGCCTTCCCCAAGGCCTACGCCAGGATCCGCTTCCCGGAATCCTCCGGCATCGGCATCAAGCCGATCTCGAAGGAGGGCTCGGAGCGCCTGATCCGCGCCGCGATCGGCTATGCGGTCGCCCACCGCCGCCGCAGCCTCACCCTCGTGCACAAGGGCAACATCCAGAAGTTCACCGAAGGGGCGTTCCGCAACTGGGGCTATCAGCTCGCCGAGCGCGAGTTCGCCAAAGAGACCTACACCTGGGAGCAGTGGGAGCGCACCAAGGCGGCCAAGGGCGAGAAGGAGGCGAACGCCGAGATCGATGCGGCGAAGAAAGCCGGACGCGTCATCGTCAGGGATGCGATCGCCGACATCACGCTGCAGCAGGTGCTGACGCGCCCCGACGAGTTCGACGTCATCGCGACGCCGAATCTCAACGGCGACTATCTCTCGGACGCCCTCGCCGCGCAGGTCGGCGGCATCGGCATCGCCCCCGGCGGCAACATCAACTACCTCACCGGGCACGCCGTGTTCGAGGCCACCCACGGGACGGCGCCCAAGTACGCGAATCTCGACAAGGTGAATCCGGGCTCGGTGATCCTCTCCGGCGAGATGATGCTGCGCTACCTGGGCTGGGGCGAGGCGGCCGACGCCATCATCGGCGCCATGGACCGGACCATCGCACAGAAGACCGTCACCTACGATTTCGCCCGTCTCATGGAAGGCGCGCGCGAGGTCTCGACCAGCGCATTCGGCGACGCGCTGATCCGCAACCTGTAGGCGGCGAGCGCGCCCCGCGCCTCCCCCATGAGCGGTCCGCGCGCCTCCCCTGACGGGATTCTCGCCTGGGCCCGGGAGCTGCAGGCGATCGCACAGAACGGCCTCACCTTCACCCGCGACACCTACGATCGCGAGCGGTATCTCAGGCTCCAGGAGCTCGCGGCGAGGATGCTGGCGGCGGAGCTCGATATCTCGCCCGCGCAGGCGCAGCACTACTGGGAAGGCGAGGAAGGCTACGCGACCCCCAAGGTCGACGTGCGCGGCGGCGTCTTCGATGGCGAGCGGGTGCTCCTCGTGCGCGAGCGCTCGGACGGGCGCTGGACGCTGCCCGGCGGCTGGGTGGACGTGAACGATTCGCCGGCCGAGGCCGTGGCGCGCGAGATCCGCGAGGAGTCGGGCTACGAAGCGCGGGCCGTGAAGCTCGCGGCGCTCGTGGACAAGAACCGCCATCCGCACCCGCCGGGCGTGCATCACATCTACAAGCTCTTCTTCGTGTGCGAGCTCACCGGCGGCGCACCCCTGGTGAGCCACGAGACCGATGCGGTGGCCTTCTTTCCGGTGCGGGAGCTCCCCGAGCTGTCCACGGGGCGCGTGCTGGCGCCGCAGATCGAGCGGCTGTACCGGCACCGCCTGAACCCCGCCCTGCCGACCGACTTCGACTGAGGCCGGCCAGCCTTTGATGTCCGCCGCCGACGAGCTCACCGCCGCCCTGGCTGAGGAGTGCGCCCGCCACACCGTCGAGGCGTTCGCCCGTTACAACGCGGAGTTCCGCGCCATCACGCGCCGCGCGCCGCTGCGCTTCGACAGCCGCGACTTGCGCGCGAGCCAGCAGGACGCCATCGAGCGCATCGGGCTCTACGAGCGCTTCGTGAACCAGACGGTCGCAGAACTGCGCGAGCGGCTCGGCTCGCGCTCGCTCGAGCGCCCGCTCTGGCGGCGCATCCGCGGCGCCTTCGCGGCGCGGATCACCGAGCAGCCGGATCCGGAGTTCACCAAGACCTTCTTCAGCTCGATCAGCCGGAGAGTCTTCGGCACGGTGGGTGTTGCGCCCGACGTCGAGTTCGTCGCCACCGATCTCGACCCGCTGGCCGACATCCACACGAGCGTCGGCACCAACACCTACCTCAACCACGGCTCGCTCTCGCTGCTCTTCGAGGACCTCCTCGGCGACCTGCGCTTCCGCTCGCCGTGGCGCGATCTCGACGCCAGCATCGCGCACGTCACCGCCGAGGTGCGCTCGCACCTGCGCTCGCGCGCCGAGCTCGCCGCGGTCCAGAAGGTCGAGGTCATCCGCCCGGTCTTCTACCAGGTCTCGCGCGCCTACGTCGTGGGGCGCATCGTGGGGCGGGGGCTGCTGCTGCCGCTGGTGATCGCGCTCAAGAACAGCGAGAGCGGCGTGCTGGTCGATGCGGTGATGCTCGCGGAAGACGACGTCAGCATTGTGTTCAGCTTCACCCGCTCGTATTTCCACGTCGACCTCGAGCGCGTCGCCGAAGCGGTCGTGTTCCTCAAGTCGATCATGCCGCGCAAGCCGGTGAGCGAGCTCTTCACGGTGCTCGGGCGCGCCCGGCAGGGTAAGACCGAGCGCTATCGCGAGCTCATGCGTCACCTCGAGCACACGGGCGATCTCTTCGAGCACGCCCCGGGCGTCCGGGGCCTCGTGATGGTGTGCTTCACGCTTCCCTCCTTCGGGGTCGTCTTCAAGGTGATCCGCGACCGCTTCCCCCATCCCAAAACCGTGCTGCGGGAAGAGGTGCTGGCGAAGTACCAGCTGGTCTTCATTCACGACCGCGCCGGGCGGCTGGTGGACGCGCAGGAGTTCCGCCGGCTGCGCTTCCCGCGCGAGCGCTTTGCCCCGGAGCTCCTCGATGAGCTCAAGCGCGAGGCGTCGAACACCGTGCACGAGGAAGGCACGGACCTGGTGTTCGATCACATGTACATCGAGCGGCGGCTGACGCCGCTCAATCTGTTCCTGCGCAGTGCTTCCGCGGAAGCGGCCGAGCGCGCGGTGCTCGACTACGGCCAGTGCATCCGCGATCTCGCCTATACCAACATCTTCCCCGGCGACCTGCTGCTGAAGAACTTCGGCGTCACGCGCCACGGCCGCGTGATCTTCTACGATTACGACGAGCTGTGCCGCGTGACCGACTGCAACTTCCGCGACCTGCCGCGCGCCGAGAGCCACGAGGACGAAATGCGCGCCGAGGCCTGGTTCTACGTGGGCGAGAGCGATGTGTTTCCGGAATCGTTCCTGAGTTTCCTCGCCTTCAACGACGCGCAGCGCGAGGCGCTGCTGCGCCTGCACGGCGAGATTCTCACCGCGGGGTTCTGGCGGGCCGTGCAGCAGCGGCTCGCCCAGGGCGAGGTGCTGGAAGTGCTGCCCTACCATCCGCACCGCGTGCGGGTGGCGGGCAGCCTCTAGAGCACCCCGCTAGAGCACCCCGCTAACCGGGCGCGCGCCGCCGCTGGCGGCTTCAGAGCGCGCCGAGCTGGCCGCGGTGGACCTCGCTCACGGCGCGCGAGTGCACCGGGCGCGCCTCCGCGCCCGCCGCCAGGCCTGCCAGCACGCGGTTGGCGAAGTCCCAGTTGACCAGCTCCTCGAGGAAGGTGTCGACGTAGGCGCCGCGGCGGTTCTGGTGCTCGAGATAGTAGGCGTGCTCCCACAGGTCGAGCGCGAGGAGCGCCGTGTCACCGCGCAGCAGCGGGCTATCCGCGTCGCGGGTCAGGACGATCTCGAGGTCGTCGGCGCTTTGCACCAGCCACAGCCAGCCGCTGCCGAAGACCGAGGCGGCGGCCTCCTTGAGCTCGCGCGCGAAGCGCTCGTAGGTGCCGAAGCGCGCCGCGATGTGCTCGCCGATGAGCCCGTGAGGCGCGCCGCCGCCGCCGGGCCGCATCGAGCGCCAGTAGAGGTCGTGATTCCACACCTCGGCGGCGTGGCGAAACAGCACGCGCCGCTCGGGGTCGCGCTCGCAGGCGCACACGAGCTCCGCAAGCGGCAGCGTCTCGAGCTCGGTGCCGCGCACCATCGAGAGCATGCGATCGAAGCAGTCCCGCTGGTGATGGAGGAAATGGAATACCAGCGTGTCCCGCGACATGGCGGGCTCGAGGTCGGCGAAGTTGTAGGGAATCTGGGGAGACTCGACGCGCATGGAGTGTCCTTTCTCTAGACCTTCGGCTCCCCGCCCCACATCCGAACTCGCGCGCGGTGGTCCGTGCGCTGACTGGGGGATTCTACTCATGGGGGATTCTACTCCTCAATCCGCGCGCGGCGGCGGCGATCCGCCCGTGGCGGCGACGATTCCCGTCTCGAGCTCGGACTTGTCGGTATGCCTCGGCCGAGCGGTGTGACGTGGTCTCGTCGCGTCAGCCGAGCGCGGCGGCGAGCGCGCGGTCGAGATCCTCGATGAGATCCTCCTGGTCCTCGAGCCCGATCGAGAGGCGGATGGTGCCGGGGGTGAGCGCGGAGATCCTCTGTTGCTCGGGCGTAAGGTCGCGCGCGGCCATGATCTGCGCCGTGACGATGAGGGACTCCGTGGACCCGAGGCTCGACGTGAGCGCGAACAGCTGCAGCGTGTCCGCGCAGCGCCGGGCCGCGGCGGCGCCGCCCTTGAGATCGAACGTGACGATGGTGCCGAAATCCTGCATCTGCTGGGCAGCGAGCCCGTGCTGCGGGTGCGCGGGGAGGCCCGGATAGTGCACGCGCGCCACGGCCGGATGTGCCGCCAGGTGCGCGGCGATCCGCGCCGCGCTCGCCGCCTGCGCCTTGTAGCGCAGGAAGTAGGTCTTCAGTCCCCGCTGGATCAGGAAGGCCGCGTGCGGGTCGAGCGTACCTCCCAGGACGCCGAAATCGGTGCGCATGGCGCGGATCAGCTCGGCGCGCGCGATCACCGCCCCGCCCATCACGTCGCCTGCGCCCGAGGCGTACTTGGTGAGACTGTGGACGAAGACGTCGACGTCGTAGCCGCCGTGCTGGTGAAACCCGGCAAAGGTGTTGTCCATGACGGTGAGCGCACCCGAGGCGCGCGCGAAGCGCGTGATGGCGGCGATGTCGGCGATCCTGGTGACGGGATTCGTCGGGCTCTCGAAGTACACCAGGCGTGTCGGCTGCGAGGTGAGCGTGCGCTCGATGCCCGGGAGGTCCTCGATGGAGAGCAGGGTATGCGCCACGCCGAAGCGACCCAGCAGGCGACGGATGAGATAGCGGGAGGGATTATAGGTCTCGATGAAGCACAGGACGTGATCGCCCTTCTTGGTGAGCGCGAGCAGCGCGTGAGAGATCGCCGCGACTCCCGAGGCGGTGACCAGGCAGTCGTCCCGCCCCTGAAGCTCCGCGAGCAGCTGCTCGAGCTGGCGGGTTGTCGGGTTCGAGCCGCGCGTGTAGTAGAAGCCCGGCCGCTCGCCCCTGAGGTAACGCTCGGTCTCCTCGAGCGTATCGAACTCGAACTTCACGGTCTGGTAGATCGGCGCGACCAGCGGGCGGTTGTCGGGCGGCAGCTCGACGGGAGGCGGGTGATTGACGCGGGTGGACTTTTTCATGGGAGCGGGCGTTCAGAGCTCGAGCGTGAAGCGATCGCCGTCGAGGTGCACGGGAAACTTCTCGCGGCAGGCATCGAGCGGCGCGCGCTCGAGCTCGACGGTGATGACCGCGGGAACCCCGCCCGCCTCGGCCAGCGGGCGTCCGAGAAAATCGATCGCCGCGCTGTCGCCCGCGTGGGGCACTCCGTGCCCGTCCTCACCGACGCGGTTCACCCCGACGACATAGGTCTGATTCTCGATGGCGCGCGCGCGCAGCAGCTGCCGCCAGGCGTCCGCCCGCGCCGCGGGCCAGTTGGCGACGTAGAGCAGCAGCTCGTAGTCGAGCTCGGCCCGCCGGCGGCTGAACACGGGGAATCTCAGGTCATAGCAGACCAGCGGACAGACGCGCAGCCCCCGCCATGGGACGCTCCAGGCCGCGCGCCCGGGCGTGAAGTGCTGGTGCTCCCGGCCCATGCGGAACAGGTGCCGCTTGTCGTAATGGCGGGGAGCCCCCGAGGGCGCCACCCACAGCAGGCGGTTGTAGTAACGGCCGCCCTCCTCCGTGATGAGGCTGCCGGTGATCGCCGCATCGAGCCGCGCGGCAAGCCCCGTGAGCCACGCCGTGGTCGGCCCCGCTGCGGGCTCGCCGAGCTCCTGCACCTTCATGCTGAAGCCGGTGGTGAAGGTCTCGGGCAGTACGACGAGATCGGTGCGACCGGCAAGCGGCTCGAGCAGCGTCTGAAAGTGCGCGCGGTTGGCTGGCGGGTCGTGCCACGCGAGCGGCTGCTGAACGAGCGAAACGCGCAGTGCCGCCATGGGTCAGGCCGCTTTCAGGCGCTGCGCGAAGGCGTTGAGCCGCGCGGCCGCCTCGTCGAGGGTGCCGTCGCGCTTGGCGATGCACAGCCGTACGAACGGCAGCCGCTCCGCAACGGCGTAGAAGGGCGAGAGCGGGATGGTCGCCACGCGCGCCTCCGTCAGGAGGCGCTCGGCGAACTCGAGGTCGTCGGCGCGCGCAAAGGCGCTGAAATCGAGCAGCTGGAAGTAGGTCCCCTGCGCCGGGGGAAGACCGAAGCCCGAACCGGCCAGGGCCCCGCGCAGCCGATCGCGCTTCGCCTGGAAGAAGGCCGCGAGTCCCTCACCACAGTCCGGCTGCTCGGTGAGGTAGGCCGCGATGGCGTGTTGCAGCGGATGGGCGATGCTGAAGGTGTTGAACTGGTGCACCTTGCGGAGCTCCCGGGTGAGCTCGGGCGGCGCCACGCAGTAGCCGACGCGCAGCCCCGTCGCGTGCAGCGTCTTGCCGAAGGAGAACACGGCGAAGCTCCGGGGCGCGAGCGCGGGGTGCGTCAGCACGGAGTGATGCTGCCCGCCGTCGAACACCACGTGCTCGTAGACCTCGTCGGAGAGCACCGCGACGTCCCGACCGTCGATGAGCTCGGCCAGAGCCTCGAGGTCGGCGCTTTGGGCGGTGGTGCAGGCGGGATTGTGGGGACTGTTGAAGAGGATGAGGCGCGTGCGGGCATTCAGCGCCGCGCGTACCCGCTCCCAGTCGTAGCGGAAGCCCGGCTGGACGAGCGGGAGGCGCAGGCAGCGCGCGCCCGCGAGCCGCACGGCCGGCTCGTAGGAGTCGTAGGCCGGATCGAAGGCAATGACCTCATCGCCCGCGCCAACCGCGGCCTGGATCGCTGAGAAGATCGCCTCGGTTGCGCCGAGCGTGACGGTGATCTCGCTCTCCGGGTCGATGGCGCGGCCGTAGACCCGCAGGAGCTTCGCCGCGATGCGCTCGCGCAGCGCCAAGACGCCTTCCATGGGCGCGTACTGGTTGTGGCCTCCCCGCATGGCCTCGGCCACGAGCTCGGTGAGCCGGGGGTCGATGTCGTAGTCCGGGAAGCCCTGGCCGAGATTGAGCGCATCGAGCTCGCGGGCGCGCCGCGACATGACGGTGAAGATCGTCGTGCCGACCTGGGGGAGCTTGCCGGTCACGCGCCCACCCTCAGCTCTCCGCCGCAGCGAGCGCCGCGCCGACGACGCCCGCCTGGCCGGCAAACTGCGCCGGGCGCAGCTCCGCCGGCGAGCGCAGGAGCGGGGCGAACTCAGCGAAGCGCTCGCTCACCGCGCCGCCCAGGATGAACACGTCGGGCCAGAAGAGCCTGTGCATCTCCGCGAGGTACTCGTTGACGCGCTCGATCCAGGCCGGAAAGTCGAGGTTTTCCGCCGTGCGCACGCGCGCCGAGGCCCATTTCTCGGCGTCCATGCCGCCGAGCTCGAGGTGCCCGAGCTCGGTGTTGGGAAAGAGCTTGCCGCCGGCGAAAAGCGCCGTGCCGATCCCGGTGCCGAAGGTCAGCATGACCACCGTGCCTTTGCAGCCCCGGCCCGCACCCCAGCGCATCTCGGCGAGCCCCGCGGCGTCGGCGTCGTTGAGGAACAGCACCGGTCGCCCGAGCGCCTGCGAGGCGAGCGCGGCGCCGTCGGTGCCCACCCAGGCGGCGTCGATATTCGCGGCGGTGTAGGCGGTGCCTTCCTTGATGACGCTCGGGAAGGCGACGCCGACCCGGCCGGCGCTCGCGGGCAGCCGCCCGGCGAGCGCCGCGAGCACGTTGGTGACCGCGACCGGAGTCGAGGGGCGGGGCGTCGGCGCGGCGATCAGCTCGCCGGCGAGTCTTCCGGCCTCGAGATCCACGAGCCCCGCCTTGACCGAGGACCCTCCGACGTCGATTCCGAGCACTTCGCCTGCCATAGCCTGAGCTCACCGGTTCAGCTTACAGCCCTCGGGCACCGATTCGGTTCACAGGTTGGCCGCGGCGGCGAGCTGCAGATCGCGCGCCCGGCGCCGCTCGCGGTAGCGCATCCATACCGTCGAGATCGCGACTCCGGTGGCCACCAGCAGCACCATGATCGTGGCGAGCGCGTTGACATCGGGAGTCACCCCGAAGCGCACCTTGGAAAAGATGACCATCGGCAGCGTGCTCGAGCCCGGACCCGCGACGAACTGAGTGATGACCAGATCATCCCACGACAGTGTAAACGCGAGCAGCCAGCCGGAGACAATGGCCGGCAGGATGAGGGGCAGCGTGATGCGGAAAAACACCCGCGCGGGGCGCGCGCCGAGATCCATCGCCGCCTCCTCGAGCGACTCGTCGAAGCCGGCGAGCCGCGACTGCACCACCACGGTGACGTAGGCCATGCAGAAGGTGATGTGGGCGAGCGTGATGGTGAGGGCACCCACGCCCTTCGGCCAGCCGATCAGCTGCCCGAGGGCGACGAACATGAGGAGGAGCGATAGCCCCGTGATGACCTCGGGCATGACGATGGGCGCGGTGACCATGCCGGCGAGCAGCAGCCGGCCGCGGAAGGCGCCGAGGCGCGCGAGCGCCGTGCCGGCGAGCGTGCCCAGCACCACCGCAACGCTGGCCGCGATGACCGCGATGCGGATCGACAGCCAGGCGGCCCCGAGGATCTGCTCGTTGTGCAGCAGCGCCCCGTACCACTTGAGGGTCGGCGAGTGCGCCGCGTCCCACACCGTCACGAGGCGCGAATTGTTGAACGAGAAGACGATCATCGAGAGGATCGGCCCGTACAGGAACGCGAGCCCGAGAACGAGCGCGACGCGCGGGACGAGGCGCCGCTCCCTCATCGGGCGCCCTCGAGCTCGCGGCGCTGGTAGCGCTGGAACAGGAGGATCGGCACCACCAGCAGCAGCAGAATGAGGATCGCGACCGCGCTCGCCACCGGCCAGTCGCGGTTCTCGAAGAACTCATCCGACAGCACCCGGCCGATCATGAGCTGATCCGTGCGGCCGAGCAGCGTCGGGATCACGTACTCGCCCACCGCCGGAATAAAGACGAGGAGCGAGCCGGCGACGATGCCGGGGAAGGACTGCGGCACCGTGATGCGCAGGAACGCCCGCGCCGGGCGCGCTCCGAGATCCGCCGCCGCTTCGAGGAGCGCCGCGTCATGCTTCTCGAGGTTCGCGTACAGCGGCAGGATCATGAACGGCAGGTACGAGTACACGATGCCGATGTAGACCGCGAAGTCGGTCTGGAGCAGCGCGAGCGGGTGATGGATCACGCCGAGAGACATGAGCAGGTTGTTGATCACGCCGTTGTTCTTCAGCAGCCCGATCCAGGCGTAGACCCGCAGCAGGAACGAGGTCCAGAACGGCAGCACGATGAGCATCAGCAGCACCGGGCGAGTCGCGCTGCCGGCGTGCGCAATGGCGTAGGCCATCGGGTAGCCGATGGCGAGGCAGCAAAGCGTGGAGACCGCGGCCACCTTGAGCGAATAGAGGTAGGAGCTGACGTACAGCGGGTCGGTGAACAGGAACTGGTACGCCGACCAGTGGAGCTCCAGCGCCGGGGAGCCGTGCCGGAAGGTCAGAAGCGGCGTGTAGGGCGGGATCGCCAGGCGCACCTCGGAGAAGGAGATGCGGAACACGATGATGAAGGGAACGAGGAACAGCAGCAGCAGCCAGCCGGTCGGGATGCCGGCGATGAGTCGCCGGCCCGCGGCGGAGGTCAAGCGCGCCACGCGTCCTCCTATTCCGTCAGCACCACGGGACTCGAGCCGTGCCAGGAGAGCCACACGCTCTCCTCGCGCGCGAATCCGCGCTCGGTGCCGCGCGTGATGTTGGGCAGTGTCACGCGCATCATCCGGCCGGAGTCGAGCTGGACCAGGTAGATCGACATGTCGCCCATGTAGGCGATCTCCCGGACCGTGCCGCGCACCACGTTCTCGGCGGCGTCCGCGCGCTGGGCCGATGCGGCGAGCGGCCGGTGGCGGCTGATGTTGATCTTCTCCGGCCGGATCGCGGTCCAGACGGTCGAGCCGCCCACGCAGTGGACGCTGCGCTCGGCGCGCACCGTGCAGCCGAGCTCCTCGCTCCGAATGCGCACGCACTCGGCCCCGTCCTCGCTCACCCGGCCCTCGAACATGTTGACCGAGCCGATGAAGTCCGCCACGAAGCGGGTGACCGGGGATTCGTAGATGTCGGACGGCGTGCCCACCTGGGCGATGCGGCCGTGGTTCATGACGCCGAGGCGGGTGCCGAGCGTCATGGCCTCCTCCTGGTCGTGGGTCACCACGATGCAGGTGACCCCGAGGCGCTGCTGGATGCTGATCAGCTCGAACTGGGTGTGCTCGCGGAGCTTCCTGTCGAGCGCCGCGAGCGGCTCATCGAGCAGCAGGAGCTTCGGCCGCTTGACCAGCGCCCGCGCGAGCGCCACGCGCTGACGCTGCCCGCCCGAGAGCTGGTGAGGCTTGCGGGAGCCGAAGCCTCCCATCTTCACGATGTCGAGAATGTCGCCGACCTGACGGCGGATCTCGGCGCGCTGGAGGCCCTCCTGCTCGAGCCCGAAGGCGATGTTCCTCTCGACACTCATGTGCGGGAACAGTGCGTAACTCTGGAACATCATGTTCACCGGCCGCTCATAGGGCGGAATGGCGCTCATGTCCTCGCCGTCGATGTGGATGGCACCGCCGCTCGGGCGCTCGAAGCCGGCGAGCATCCGCAGCAGCGTCGTCTTCCCCGATCCCGAGCCCCCGAGCAGGCAGAAGATCTCGCCGCGGCGGATGTCGAGCGACACGGCGTCGACCGCCGTGAAATCGCCGAATTTCTTGGTCAGGTTCGCCATCCGCACGTAGGCGGAGTCGGGATCGCCCGCGGCCGTCATAGGGGTCGCCCTCGGGTAGCGTTGCTCACTTGCCGGTCTTGAAGCGCGTCCACATGCGTGTCAGGAGGCGCTGGAACTCCGGCGGCCGCGCCCGCTCCGGCACCAGCCGCGCGCGCACCCCGGCGGGCGGATAGACGCCGGGGTCGCTCCGCACGCCGGGGTCGAGCGGCTCGAGCGCAGGCTGCACGCTGTTGGCGTACTTGATGAGATTGGAGTTCCTGGCGGCCACGGCCGGGCGCAGCAGGTAATCGATGAAGAGATGCGCGTTGCGCACGTGGGGCGCGTCCCTCGGAATCGCCAGGACGTCGTAATTGGCGATCGCGCCCTCCTTCGGGATCGAGTAGGCCACGTCGATGCCCTTGCCGGCGTCGCGGGCGCGGTCGTGCGCCTGCTTGATGTCGCCCGACCAGCCCATCACGAGGCAGATGTCGGCGTTGGCGAGCATGTCGATGTAGCGCGAGGAATCGACGTAGCGCACGTAGGGGCGCATGGCCCGGAGCACCTGCTCGGCGGCCTTGAGATCATCGGGCGAATTGCTGTTGGGGTTGCGGCCGAGGAAGAGCAGCACCGTGCCCACCACCTCGGACGGCGCATCGAGCATCGACACACCGCAGTCCTGGAAGCGCGACACGAGCACCGGATCGAACAGCATCCGCCAGCTGTCGGTCGGCGCGTCCGGGAGCCGCGCCCTGATGTCGCCGGCGTTGTAGCCCACGCCCGAGGTGATCCACATGTAGTCGACGGCATACTGGTTGCCGGGGTCGTAGTGCGCCACCGCGCGCGCCACTTCCGGATCGACATTCCTGAGATTCGGCAGCAGCGACTTGTCGAGCTTCTGATAGACCTCGGCCTGGAGCTGGCGCTCGAGGAAGGCGCCGGACGGCACCACGACGTCGTAGTTGGTGTGCCCGGTGAGCAGCTTGGTCTCGAGGATCTCGTTCGAGTCGAAGACGTCGTAGTTGACGTGGATACCGTACTCGCGGCTGAAGTCGGCGATCACTGTGGGCTGGATGTAATCGGACCAGTTGTATACGTTGAGAACGGGCTCGCCGGGGTGGGCCTTGGCGCCCTGGGCCGCCGGATCCGAGCCGCCCGCGCAGGCGGCGAGCAGCACCGCCGCCGCGGCGCTCAGGCGAAGGAATCGGGGAGCGTTGATCACGCATCTGTTCTTATATAACAGCGGCCCGGCCCTGAGAAGCCGGCTCAGCGGCGCTCGCGCACTGCGGCGCTACACGTTTAACAGCAGGTGCTCGCGCTCCCAGGAGCTGATCACCTGCAGGAACACCTCGTACTCGGCCTGTTTGACGATGGTGAACGCCTCGACGAAGGCCTCGCTGAGCAGCTTCACCAGCGGCTCGCACGCGCGCAGCTCCCGCAACGCCTCATCGAGCGAGCGCGGCAGCCCGAAGGGCAGATCGTGCGCGCTGCCGACGATCGGATCCGACGGCTGCGCACCCTCGATCATGCCGAGGTAGCCGCAGGCGAGCGAGGCGGCGATGGCGATGTAGGGATTGGCGTCCGCGCCGCCGACGCGGTTCTCGACGCGCCGCGCCTGGGCATCGGACATCGGCACGCGCAGCCCCGCGGTGCGGTTGTCGTAGCCCCAGTGGACGTTGATGGGAGCCGAGAGGTAGCGCGTGAGGCGCCGGTAGGAGTTCACGTTGGCGCAGAACAGCGCCATGGCCGCCGGCATGTACTTCTGCAGTCCCCCGATGTGCGCGAAGAATAGCGGCGAGGGCGTGCCGTCGGGATTGGAGAAGATGTTCTTGCGCGTCTTCAGATCCACCACGCTCTGGTGGATGTGCATGGCGCTGCCCGGCTCCTTGGCGTGGGGCTTCGCCATGAAGGTGGCGTACATCTTGTGGCGCAGCGCCGCCTCGCGCGCGGTGCGCTTGAAGAGAAACGCCTGGTCGGCGAGATCGAGCGGCGGGCCGTGGATCAGGTTGATCTCCATCTGCGCCGGACCATCCTCGTGGATCAGGGTATCGATCTCGATGTCCTGGTCCTCGCAGAACTGATAGATGTCGTCGAAGAGCGGATCGAACTCGTTGACCGCCGCGATGCTGTAGGACTGGCGGCCGGCCTCGGCGCGCCCCGAGCGCCCGACCGGAGGCTTCAGGGGATAGTCGGCGTCGCGGTTCTGCTCGACCAGATAGAACTCGAGCTCCGGCGCCACGATCGGCTCCCAGCCGCGCTGCGCGTAGAGCTCGAGGATGTTGCGCAGCACGTGTCGCGGCGCCATCGATACCCGACGGCCGTCGGAATAGAAGCAATCATGGATCACCTGCGCGGTGGGCTCGGCGGCCCATGGCACGCGCCGCACGGTCTTCTGATCGGCCTTGAGGATGATGTCGATTTCCGCCGGGCTCATGGCATCGCCGGTGTCGGGCGGGTAGTCGCCGGTCACGGTCTGCAGAAACACGCTCTCGGGCAGGCGCATGCCGCCGTCCTCGGCGAACTTCTCCGCGGGCATGATCTTGCCGCGGGCGATTCCGGCCATGTCGGGGATGATGGCCTCGACCTCGGAGATGCCGTGATCGCGGAAGAACTGCCGGATCTCGCTCACGATCCGCTTGGGTTTTTCACTTTGCTGCGGCGCGCTCACGGCTGGCCTCCCCGAACGCTGCGAACAGCGCCCTCGAGAACGGATTGCTCATCACCTTCCACTCCGGGTGCCACTGTACCGCGAGCGCGAAGCGCTGGGCGTTGCGCACCCGGAACGCCTCGATCACTCCGTCCGGAGCGCGTGCTTCGACCTCGAGCTCGGGCCCGAGGCGATCGATCCCCTGGCTGTGGAGCGAATTCACCGGGATGCGGTCGCCCGAGGCGAAGGCGCGCAGCATCCCGCCGGGCTCGAGCGTGACGTCGTGGGCGGGCCCGTACTGCACCTCGAGCGGCTGGGTCCCGTCGTCGCGATGATCGAGATGCCCCGGCACCTCGTGCAGCTTCTGGTGGAGCGTCCCGCCGAAGGCGACGTTCATCTCCTGAAAGCCGCGACAGATGCCGAACACCGGCACTCCCGCCGCCACGGCTTTGCGGATCAAGGGAAGCGTCGTGGCGTCGCGCGCCGGGTCATGGAGCGTCCCGGGCGCGCTCGGCGGCCCTTCGTACCGATGCGGCTCGACGTTCGAGGGGCTGCCGGTGAAGAGCAGCCCGTCGAGCCGCTCGAGCAGCTCTTCGAACCGGAGCTCGTCTGCGAGCGCGGGGATGAGGAGCGGGGCCGCCCCCGCTGCATCCAGCACCGCGCGCGCGTACTTCTCCCCGACCATGTGGAAGGGGTGCGCGCCGACCATGCGCCGGTCGGCGGGAATACCAATGAGCGGGCGGGCGGATGCCATGACGAGGGCTATCGTACGGTGTTTAATATAATAAACAAACCGTACCGGCGAAGTCTCCCAAGTAGGCTCCTATTAGACCACAGGTGGGGAAAGGAAGCCTTCAGTTGCGCGAAGGGAGGAAAGTGCGGTAATGGCCTTACCGCAGCCTTCGCATGACCTTTTGCCGACGGACGGATCAGGCGCCGATTTGCCGCCCGCGTCCGCCGCTCGCTATGCTCCGCTCCGCCCCCGCCCCGCGGGACGTCAGAATATCTTAAACACCCGGACCGGCTGGGAAGACGAAGCCCCGTGGGAAGCACGCCTCACGTCCGCTCCTACTACGCCTTCTCGGCGCATGCCGCGCCGGAGCGCCCGGCGCTGGCCGGCAGCCTCGACTGCGACGTGTGCGTCATCGGGGCCGGGATCGCGGGGTGCTCGACCGCGCTGCACCTCGCCGAGAAGGGCCTCGCCGTCGTGCTCCTCGAGGAGCAGCGGGTCGGCTGGGGCGCCTCGGGGCGCAGCGGCGCGCAGGCGATCTACGGGGTCGCCGCCGGCCAGGCCAGGCTCGAGCGCCTGATCGGCGCGAGCGGGGCGCGCGCCGTGTGGGGGGTGTCGATCGAGGGGCTCGCGTTGATCCGCGAGCTGATCGCGCGCTACTCGATCCAGTGTGACTGGACGCCCGGGCACCTGGCGGTCGCCGTCAAGGAGCGTCACGTGCGCGAGCTCGAGGCGGAGCTTCACGAGCTGCGCGAGCGCTACGGATACCCGAGCGTGCGCTACATGCCCCGTGAGGAGCTGCGCGCCACGCTCGCGACCGAGCGCTACCTGGGCGGGCTCTACGATACCAACAGCGGTCACCTGCATCCCCTCAACTACACGCTCGGGCTCGCGGCCGCGGCCGAGGGACTCGGCGTGCGCGTCTTCGAGGGGACGCGCGCTGCGGGCTTCGCCGCGAACGGCTCCCAGGTGCGGGTACGGACGGCTGCCGGCGAGGTGCGCGCGCGCTACCTGGCGCTCTGCGGCAACGTGTACCTCGGGCCCACGGCCCCGCCGCTCACCTCCAAGATCATGGCGGTCGCGACCTACATCGTCGCCACCGAGCCCTTGGGTGCCGAGCGGGCGCGGCGGCTGATCGCCAACAACGCGGCGGTCAGCGACATGAACTGGGTGCTCGATTACTTCCGCCGCTCGGCCGATCACCGGCTGCTCTTCGGCGGGCGCGTGAACTACTCCGGGCTCACCTCCTTCGACGCGCCGAGCGCCACCCGCGCCCGGATGCTGCGGGTGTTTCCGCAGCTCGAGGGGGTGCGCATCGAGTACGCCTGGGGCGGGGACGTCGACATTACGCTCAATCGCGCCCCGCACTTCGGCCGCCTGGCGCCGAATGTCTACTTCCTGCAGGGCTTCTCAGGCCACGGCATGGCGCTCACCGGGATCGCCGGGAAGCTCGTGGCGGAAGCGATCACCGGCACCGCCGGACGCTTCGATGTGTTCGCGCGCATTCCGCACGGCAATTTCCCGGGTGGAGCGGCGCTGCGCCGGCCGGCGCTGGTGCTCGCGATGCTCTACTACCGCATCAGGGATCTCCTCTAGTGATCCGCTACCGGCAGCTCCTCAACGGGCTGTGGCTCGCGTGGGCGCTTGACTGGATCGTCTCGGCGTACGGCACGAAGCGGACGCGGCGGCGGCGAGTCGCTCGGCTCGAGGCTCTCGCACGTGGTGCCGCTCGCCGCGGGCGCCGTGCTGATCGCCTGGCCGCACCCGCAGCTCGGGCACTGGCTGTCGCGGCCGCTGCTGCCGCCGGGGCCGCTGCGCTTCGGCGGCGCGCTCGCGCTGGTCGGGGCGGGGCTCGCTCAATATTCCGCCGAGGTGCCGGCCCTCATCCCGTTCGCAAGGCCTCGGCGATCTGCACCGCGTTGAGCGCCGCGCCCTTCAGCAGCTGGTCCCCGGCCACGAAGAGCGAGATGGAGCGCCCGTCCGGGTCGCTGATGTCGTTCCGGATGCGGCCGACCAGTATCGCATCCTGGCCGGAAGCGTCCTTCGGCATGGGGAAATAGTTGCGCTCGGCGTCATCGACCAGCTTCACTCCCGGGGCCTCCCGGAGGAGCTCGCGCACCCGCGCGGGCGTGATCGGCTGCGAGCATTCGAAGGTGATCGCCATCGAGTGCGCGCGCAGCACCGGCACCCGCACGCAGGTCGCCGACACCCGGATCTCGCCGTCGCCGAAGATCTTGCGGGTCTCCTGGATGACCTTGGTCTCCTCGTCGTTGTAGCCGGTCGCCGGGTCGATGCGCGTGTTGTGGCTGAAGAGATTGAAGGCATAAGGGTGCGGCAGCACCCGAGGCTCGTAAGTACGGCCCTCGAGATAGGCGCGCGTCGACTCGCGCAGCTCCTCCATGGCGGCGGCACCCGCGCCCGATGCGGCCTGATAGGTCGCGAGCTGCAGCCGGCGGATGCGATTGACGCGATGAATGGGCCACAACGGGGTGATGGAGATGATGGCGCAGCAGTTGGGGTTGGCGATGATGCCCCGATGGCCGCGGAGAGTCTCCGGGTTGATCTCCGGCACCACCAGCGGCACCTGCGGGTCCAGGCGGAAGGCGGAGGAGTTGTCGATGACGGTCGCGCCGGCGCGCACCGCGAGCGGCGCAAAGCGCTTCGAGGTACCTGACCCGGCGGAGAAGAGCGCGAGCTGCACTCCCTCGAAGCTGTCCTCGGTGAGCTCGCGCACTGGGAGCTCGCGACCCCGAAACCTCAAGGTCTTCCCGGCCGAGCGCGCGGACGCGAACAGCCGCAGCTCCGCGAGCGGGAACGCCCGCTCCTCGAGGCAGCGGATCAGCTCGATACCCACCGCGCCGGTGGCTCCGACGATCGCCACCACCGCCCCTGGGCCACGACCTTCAGACATCACTTCAGTCCTCCGCCTCACAAACGACAAAGGCCCCGTCGGGTCAGCGGCGGGGCCTGTCTCGGCATCGATTGTGCAGGCTACCCGAGCGGGATCAGGGTGTAAATCCGCTGATCATTGCTCGCATCCGGCGAGGTCTGAAAATGCTGCGCTTTCAGGTCGTTAGCGAATATTAATCGCTTCGATTCGAACTTAAGGCTGCACTCCTTCGGACACGGGTATGGCGGCGGCCCGGGCCGCGGGAGTCGAGGCAGCTTCGCTCTCGCGCTCGCCGGCGGGGTCGCTCTCGTTCTCGGGCTCGTACTCGGGTTCCTTGTCGATCAGCATACTAACCAGCCAAAGCGGCAGCACTACCACCAGCAACAGCAGGACCATCACCAAGGCCACGACGACCCGCACCAGGGTCTGCATGTGAGTCTCCTTCCCAGCGCGACGTCCCTATTCCGATCCTCGGTGGACACGCGGTCCGCAGCCGGTGTGCGGAACAATCCAACACGCGGTCAGCGGTTCTGGCGTCCTGAATTACGCGCCGTGGGCGTGGCCTCCTCAATCGGGCATTGACCCGACCGCCGACCGCGGCATCACCCCACGGATGGGGTATGTGCCTCTATTCCACTGGGTGACCCACGAAGGTCCGCATCGGGGCGCGACCGATACGGGTGCAAACCGCGTACGCGACCGCGCGCGTCATCGAGCCGGAGCGAGGCAACACGCGTGCGGCCCTCCGCTGCGGGCGTGCCGGCTGCATCCCGCAACCTCGAGGTTGCCAATCTCGGCGCGCCGCGCTAATATGCAACTTGGAGGTTGCCAATATGAATGACCGCATCGAGAAACGCATCGAGCTCAGGGTCCCCATCGCGCGCGCGTGGCGCGCCCTCACGGACCACCGCGAGTTCGGCGAGTGGTTTCACGTGAAGCTGGAGGGGCCCTTCGTCGCGGGTCAGCCTTCACAGGGACGGATCACCCACCCCGGCTACGAGCATGTCCGCTGGCAGGCCGTCGTGCAGAAGATCGAGCCCGAGCGGCTCTTCAGCTTCACCTGGCACCCCTACGGCATCGATCCGAAGGTGGATTACTCCAAGGAGACGCCCACGCTGGTCGAGTTCCGGCTGGAGAAGACCGCGACCGGGACGCTCCTGATCCTCACCGAGTCCGGCTTCGACAAGGTCCCCGCCGGGCGCCGTGCCGAGGCCTATCGCATGAACGAGGGCGGCTGGACGCAGCAGATGAAGAACATCGAGAGCCATGTCGCGAGCCACCCGTGACGCGAGCGCCGCGAGGCGCCGCTATCATGCCGCAGTGTTCGCGGCGCTCGGCGATGAGACCCGCCTCGCGCTCGTGTCCAGCTTGTCCGGCGGGCAGCCCCGCTCGATCGCGCAGCTGACCGGCGGCTCGAGGCTCACGAGGCAGGCGATCACCAAGCACCTGCGGGTGCTCGAGAGCGCCGGCATCGTGCACGGTGTGCGCGCCGGGCGCGAGAGCCGCTTCGAGCTCGACCCGGCGCCGCTCAACGAGCTCAAGGACTACCTCGGGCGTGTCTCCGAGCAGTGGGATCAGGTGCTGGCGCGCCTCAAAAATCTGGTCGAGAGCTGAGCCGGACAGGCTTCTGTGACGAGGTTCACCCGCGGGGGCACCCCCGCGGACGTATCCTTTTGACGCCTGGAGGCTCCCGTGCAGCACTCAACACCCGCATCCGGCTCTTTCCGCGGGAGAACCGCTCTCGCGGTCCTCATGGCGCTTGCCGCGCCGAGCCTCACTCCCGCGCAGGAAGTCTACAAGTCGGTCGACGCCCAGGGTCACGTCGTTTATTCCGACCGGGGTGCCACGAAGACCGCTCCGAAGACCAGCCTGCATGTCGAGCCGGGGAATCCGGCCGAGGCCGCGCGAATCGCGAAGGAGCAGTCTGAGCTGAAAGCGGCGGAGCTCGAGCGCTCGCTGCAGCAGGCGGCCGACGACAAGAACAAGGCGACCGCGGATCACAAGCGGCAGGTGGCGTGTCAGAACGCCCGCAACCGATATTTTCAGCTCAAGGATTTGAACCGCATCTTTCGGCGGGACGCCGCGGGCAATCGCGTCTATTACTCCGACTCGGAAGCGGACGCGATGCGCGAACAGGCCGGGAAGGCGATGGTCGCGGCCTGCGGAAACTGAGCCGCGGCGCACGCAAACCTCGCGCCGTCCGCAACATCCGCGCCGCGCCGCGCCGCGCGGCGCTCGGGCACTCCTGGCTTCGCGCCCGCCCCACCGGGCAGGCGGATCTCATAGCAGCTGTGAATCCTCGGGTTGCGCTCGAAGTCCTTCGGTAAGGTGGCGGCCGACACGTCCTGAATCTCGTAGCGCTCGCGGAGCGAGTCCTCGAGGCGAAAGCGTTGCGCGTTGGTCGAGAACACGATGAGGCCGCCCGGGGAGAGCAGCCGCGCGCAGCCGTCGATGAGCTCGGAGTGATCGCGCGCGACGTCGAGCACGCCCTCCATGCGTTTCGAGTTCGAGAAGGTCGGCGGATCGAGAAAGATCAGGTCGAACCGGCCGGCGCCCTGGGCAGCCTCCCGGAGCCACCCGCGGCAGTCGGCCTGCACGAGCTGGTGCGCGGCGCCCGTGAAGCCGTTGAGGACCAGATTGCGCTGCGCCCAGTCGAGGTAGGTTCGCGACAGGTCGACCGTCGCGGTCGAGGCGGCGCCCCCCGCCGCGGCGTACACGGTGGCGGTGCCGGTGTAGGCGAAGAGATTGAGAAAGCGCTTCCCGTGGGAGGCTTCGCGGAGCCGCGCGCGGGTCATGCGGTGATCGAGAAACAGGCCCGTGTCGAGATAATCCTCGAAGTTCACGTAAAACTTGAGCCCACCCTCGCTCACGATGCGAAAGCGAGCCTGGCGGTCGAGCTTTCCGTACTGCTCGCCGCGGCGCGTGCGGCGCCGCGTCCGCAAGCGTAAGCGCTCCTCCGGCACGCCGGTCGTCTCCGGCAGCACCGCCAGCACCTCGCCGCGCCGGCGGTGCACGGCTTCGGGCTCGATCTCCTTAGGGGCCGCGTACTCCTGCACGCAGAGCCACGAGTCCTCAGGCTCCAGGGTGCGGTAGGAGTCGATGGCGAAGGCGTACTCCGGCATGTCGGCGTCGTAGACCCGGTAGCACGAGACGCCCTCGCGCTCCGCCCAGCTCCCGAGGCGCTTCAGGTTCTTGGCGAGGCGGTTGGCGAACATGCGCGCCCCGGGCGTGTCCTTGAGATGAGCCGTGCCCCGGCCGAGGGTGCCCGGCTCGCGGGCGCTTTCCGGCGAGACCTTGATTCGCAGCAGCCGGCACTCGATCGGGCCGTTCCAGACGCGGTGCGTGCGATGCGCGCGCAGGCCCAGCTCCATACCGAGCTCCGGCGCGCCGGTGAGCACCGCAGCGTCCCAACCCTGGAAGCGCTCGCGCAGCACCTCACCCAGCTCGCGGTGCAGCGTGCGCGCGCCCTCGCGGTCGGCGAGGCGCACGCCGTAGGGAGGATTGGCGCAGAGGAGCCCGGGCCGATCCGCCTCGCGCGGCGCGAGCGGCGCGGCCTCGGCCAGCAGCCCCGTCTCGAAGCGCACCAGCGCGCTCACTCCGGCACGCGCGGCGTTATCCCGCGCGCCACGGATCGCGGGCGGGTCGCGATCGCTCCCGCGCACCCTGACCCCGGCTGCAAGCGCCGCCGCCTCGGCCGCGGCGGCACGGCGTTCCGCCTCCGCGCGCAAGCGCTCCCAGAGCGCTGCGTCGTGACGGCGCCAGCCGAGGAAGCCGAAATAATCGCGCCGGAGTCCCGGGGCCCGGTCGGCGGCGATCAGCGCCGCCTCGATGCAGAAGGTGCCCGAGCCGCAGAGCGGATCGAGGAGCTCGCCCCCGCGCGCCGCGAGCTCCGGCCAGCCGGCGCGCAACAGCACTCCCGCCGCCACGTTCTCCTTGAGCGGTGCTTCCCCGCCCGCGCCGCGGTAGCCGCGGCGGTGCAGGCTCTCGCCGGAGAGATCGAGCGATACCGTGATGGCGCTGCCCTGCGCGTGCGCATGCACCCGCACGCCCGGGCGCTCGAGCGCAATGTCGGGCCGCGCGCCGGTGGCGAGTCGCAGCGTATCGACGATGCCGTCCTTGAGCTTGAGCGCCCCGAAGTGAGTGTGGGTGATCGCGGGGTGCCGCCCGCTGAAATCGCACGCCAGGGTGGTGCCGGGCGCCAGGTGCGCCGCCCAGTCGATCTCGCGCACCGCGGCATGGAACTCATCCGCGTCGCGCGCATCGAAACGAGCGAGCTCGACGAACACACGGTTGGCGATGCGCGACCAGAGGCACGCGCGGTAGACGCTCTCGAGCGTGCCGAGGAAGGCCGCGCCGGTCGCGCGCTCGCGCACCTCGCTCACCCCGCACCCCTCGAGCTCGCGGGCGAGCAGATCGGCAAAGCCGCGCGGCGCGCTGGCGCGAAGAGCGAGGAGTGGCGGGCTCACGGCGCCCCGGAAGGGATCTCTTTGTGCAGGGCCCCTGGTCGCGATCACGGGCGCGATCAGGCGACCACGACAGGTCCGATCACGACAGGTCGAGCCAGGTCGTCTTGAGCTCCGTGTACTTCTCGAGGGCGTGCAGCGACTTGTCGCGTCCGATGCCGGATTGCTTGAAGCCGCCGAAGGGCACGGTGAGATCATCGGCATCGTAGCAGTTGACGTACACCGTGCCGGCGCGCAGCGCGCGGGCCACGCGATGCGCGGTGGTGACGTCGCGCGTCCACACCGCCGAGGCCAGGCCGTAGATCACGTCGTTCGCGACCTCGATCGCCTCGTCGACGGTCTTGAAGGTGATGGCCGAGAGCACCGGGCCGAAGATCTCCTCGCGCGCGATCGACATCGCGGGCTTCACGCCCTCGAACACCGTCGGCTCGACGAAGTAGCCGCCGCTGTCCTCGCGGACGCGACGTCCGCCGATCCGAATACGCGCGCCGTCCCTGCGGCCCGCGTCGATGTAGCCGAGCACGCGCTTCATCTGAGTCTCGTCCACGATGGCGCCGAGCTGGGTGGCGGGATCGAGCGGGTCGCCGGGCTCGAGGCCGCGGCCGATCGCCTGCACTTTCTCGAGCACCGCGTCCTTGATCCCTTCCTGCAGCAGCAGACGCGAGCCCGCCGAGCACATCTCGCCCTGGTTCGCGAAGATGGCGGCGGCAGCGGCGGCGGCCGCCCGGTCGAGGTCCGGATAGTCCGCGAGGATGATGTTGGGTGACTTGCCGCCGCACTCGAGCGATACGCGCTTCATGTTCGACTGGCCGGCGTACTGCATTATCGAGCGCCCGGTCGCCGTCGAGCCGGTGAAGGCAATGCAATCGACGTCCATGTGGAGCGCGAGCGCCTTGCCGGCGGTGTGCCCGAACCCCGGCACGACGTTGAGCACCCCCGCGGGGACCCCCGCCTCGACCGCGAGCTCGGCGACCCTGAGCGCCGTAAGCGGCGACTTCTCCGAGGGCTTCAGCACGAGGGAATTGCCGGTCGCGAGGATCGGCGCAATCTTCCACGCCGCCATCAGGAGCGGATAGTTCCACGGCACGATCGCGCCGACGACGCCCATCGGCTCGCGCGTGATGAGCGCGAGCGCCTTGGGCCCCGTGGGCGCCACCTCGTCGTACACCTTGTCGATCGCCTCCGCATACCACTGCAGGCAGCGCGCCGCGCCCGGGATATCGACCTTCAGGCTGTCGGAGATGGGCTTCCCCATGTCGAGCGTCTCGAGGAGCGCGAGCTCCTCGGTGTGCGCGAGGACGGCTTCCGCGAAGCGCAGCAGGATCTTCTTGCGCTTCGCCGGCGCAGTCTGCGACCAGACGCCTTTGCGAAACGCGGCGCGCGCCGCGGCGACCGCGCGGTTGATGTCCTCCTCGTCGCCGGCCGCCACCCGCGCGAGGAGCTTGCCCGTGCCCGGGTTGATGGTGTCGAAGGTCGCGCCGGAGGCGGCGTCCACGTGGCGCCCGTCGATGAAGGCCTGGGTGCGGAACTCGAGCGTGCGGGCGCGCTCGTGCCAGGAATTCGCGTTGGGTACTGCGTTCATGCGGAGCTCGGGCGGTCAGAAAGTCGGTGGGGTGCAGGCGCTGATGATCTCACACGTCTCGCGTCCGACGTTGCGGAAGCGGTGCGGGAGCTGACTGGCGAAATAATATGCCTCGCCGGGGCCGAGCACGCGCGTGGCGCCCCCCACCGTGACCTCGATGCGCCCGCGGATCACGACCCCCGCCTCCTCGCCCCGGTGCGCCATCATGTCCTCGCCGGTCGCCGCACCCGCGACATAGCGCTCGTGCAGCACCGTCAGCTGCCGACTCGGCCGCTGAGCGGCGACCAGGCGGAGCGAGACATCGGGATTGCCGAGCTCGACCAGCTCATCGATCCCGAAGAAGGCCTGGGGCGTGGCGCTCAGGTCGAGCGTGAAGAACTCCGCGAGCGACATCGGCACGCCGTCGAGCACTTTCTTGAGCGAGCTCACCGAGGGGCTCACGCGGTTCTGCTCGATGAGGGAGATGAGTCCGTTGGTGACCCCGGCACGGCGCGCGAGCTCCCGCTGCGAGACGCCGAAGGTGGTCCGGACACTGCGCAGCCGTGCGCCGACGTCGATGGTCACGGTGTTTAGGATCTTAGACAAGAGCAGGGAAATAGTCCCTCCGGTAGCCCCCTTTGTCCACTTTATTTATCATCCGCAGTCATTCCAGGCCAAAAGCCCCTCCTCCCATCCAAGCCTCACCGAGCAGCCCATGTCCAACGCCACCGCCCCCATGAGCCGATCCGAACTCGAAGCGTTCTGGATGCCCTTCACCGCCAACCGTCAGTTCAAGGCGAAGCCGCGACTGCTCGCGAAGGCGAGCGGCATGCACTACTGGACGCCCGAGGGGCGTCAGATCCTCGATGCGGTGGCGGGACTGTGGTGCGTGAACGCCGGTCACGGCCGGCGGGAGATCGTCCAGGCGGTCGCGAGCCAGCTCGAGACCATGGAGTACGCGCCGCCCTTCCAGATGGGACACCCGGCCGGGTTCGCGCTGGCCAACGAGCTCGTGAAGATCTCACCGGCGCCCTTGAAGCACGTGTTCTTCACCAACTCCGGCTCCGAATCGGTCGATACGGCGCTGAAGATCGCCCTCGCCTGGCACCGCGCGCGAGGGGAAGCCTCACGCACCCGCCTGATCGGGCGCGAGCGCGCCTATCACGGCGTGGGCTTCGGCGGCATCTCGGTGGGCGGCATGGCGCCGAACCGCAAGGTCTGGTCGGCATCGCTCCTCCCGGGCGTCGATCACCTGCCGCACACGCACGATCCGGCGAGGAACGCCTTCTCGCGCGGCGTTCCGGCGCACGGCGCGGAGCGGGCGGATGAGCTCGAGCGGCTGATCGCATTGCACGATGCCTCCAACATCGCCGCGGTGATCGTCGAGCCGATCGCGGGCTCGACCGGCGTGCTGATCCCACCGCGCGGCTATCTCCAGAGGCTGCGCGAGATCTGCGACGCCCACGGGATCCTACTGATCTTCGACGAGGTGATCTGCGGCTTCGGACGCACCGGCTCGCCGTTCGCCGCCCAGGAATTCGGCGTCACGCCCGACATGATCACGCTCGCCAAGGGACTCACGAACGGCAGCGTGCCGATGGGAGCGGTGCTGGTGAGCGACCGCGTCTACGACACCTTCATGCAGGGCCCGGAGGGCATCGAGCTCTTCCACGGCTACACCTACTCGGCGCATCCGGTGGCGTGCGCCGCGGGACTCGCCACTCTCGGCATCTACCAGCGCGAAGGGCTGCTGACGCGCGCCAAGTCACTGGCGGCGCACTGGGAGGAGGCGGCGCACGCGCTGCGCGGCGCCCCGCACGTCATCGACGTGCGCAACTACGGGCTGATCCTCGGAGTCGAGCTCGAGCCGATCCCCGGCAAGCCGGGGACGCGAGCCTTCGACGTGTTCGTGAAGTGCTTCGAGCGCGGCGTGCTCGTGCGCCAGAGCGGGGATGTGGTCGCGCTCTCCCCGCCGCTCATCGTCGAGCCGTCGCAGATCGATCAGATGTTCAGCACGCTCGGCGCCGTGCTGCGGGGACAATAGCCTGCACCCGCCTCGACGCCTCCCTCGGGGGAGCGCTCGGGCGGGGCGAGTGGCTAGGCGCTCGGGCCGCGGGCGCGGCGCGCGCGAGAAAGCACCATCCACACCAGCACCGCGAGCACGATGGCGCTGCCCACGAGCATTTCCATTTCCGACAGACCGAAACCGCTGCTAGGGGTGGCAGCGATGGTTATGGTTTCCACGGACGACCTCCAGAGTTCACCTTATTCCACACACCTCCCGGAGGGTCGCATCCCGCGCGCGGCGGTGTGAAGCAAGTCCGCTCGGATCTGCGACACGCTTCAAAGGCGGCTTACGCGTTATGTCAGATCGCGCGCGAGCGGGTCAGATCGGGCGCGACCGGGTCAGATTCGGCCATGCGCGGGGCGCTGCTTCAGCGGCGGGCTTCGAACACCGCGTAGATCTTGGAGCAGTCCTCCACCACTTCCCATGTGCCGGCGAAGCCCGCGGGCACCACGAACGCCTCCCCGGGGCCGAAGCTCGAGCGCTCACCGGTGACGCTTTCGATGGTGACGCGCCCCGAAGTCATCACGCAAAGCTCGTTCTCCGTGTAGCGCACGCGCCATTTGCCGCGCGTCGCCGACCAGCGGCCGGCGAAGAACTGCTGACTCGGGTCGGTGAAGAAATTCCGTACCTGCACCTCCGGCGCCCCGGCGATCAGCCGGTCGGCCGGGAGCTCCGACAGCTCGGGCTCGACCGGGCCGTCGAGGCGCACGATCGCTAAGCTCATGGCCACTTCGCGCAAGTACTCATGCCAGGAAATCTTAGCGCGAAGGTGCGCCGGGAGCTTGTAGCTCCGCGGCGCACTCTCCCGCCGGGGTGCGGCCGGTCTAATCACGGCGCGCAACCTGCCCGGAGCCCTGGAGCTCGACCCGGACCGTCACATGGCGCTCGAGCGCATAGGCATCGAGATCACCGGCGGCGCTCGTCGACTCGGTCTTGCCGTGCGCCTCGATGAGGATGCGCTCGCCCGGCACCCCGGCGCTCATCAGCACCGCGGCGACGGCCTGGGCACGGCGCAGCGACAGCTCGTCGTTGTAGGCGTCGGAGCCCCGTGGATCGGCGTAGCCGGCGATCCGCGCCCGTGCCTGCGGCATGCTCGCGAGCAGCCCCCCGAGCTTGAGCAGCGGCGGCACGCGGGCGGCCGGAATGGAATCGTCGTTGGTGCGAAAGCCGACCTCGAAGCTGAGCTCGTCCGTGTGCTGCACGGTCTCATCGAGCTGCGTGCGCTGCGCCTCGAGCTGCGTGTGTGTGGTCTGCGCCTGCGCGAGGGTGCCGTCGAGCTGCGTCACGCTCCGTGTCAGCCGCTCGCGCTCCGCCTCGCTCCTGTCGAGATCGGCCGCCAGCGCCGCCCGCGCCTGCGCCTGGCGGTGATAGCGATCCCCGAGCAACGCCCCGGCCGCGGCGCCGAGCACCGCGCCCAGGGGTCCTCCGGCGGCCGCGCCGACCGCAAGCCCCGTCACGGCGCCGATGTCGGACTGTTTCGAGCCCTCGTTGCGCTCTTCTCCGCAGGCGTACGCCGGCCATGCCGCCGCGGCGCCCGCCAGCGCTACCCCGAGCACACCGGCCCGGATCGTCGATGCGAATGTAGTCATGTTGCCTCCTGTACCTCGAGTGCGGAACGCGCTCGTTCCGGTACGCTCAACAGTTCACCGCACCCATGCGTCCCGCCCGTGATGCAAAAAAGACATCGCCGGGATGCTTTGTGGCGAAACGTGGCGGGCGAGGCGATCGCATATACTGCCGGTCCTCCTGACTCCGGGACCGCCCATGCCGCATCGTGTTTACCCGCGCCCGCGACCGCGGACGCCGCTCGCCGTGATGATGTTCCTCTGCTGCGCGCTCGCCGCCCTCGCGGGCGCGCGCGCGGACGAGACCGCGGACGGCAGCGGCGGGGTGTCGCGCGCGACGCTCCCGAACGGCTTGAAGGTCGTCATCGTGCGCAACACTCTCGCCCCGGTGGTCGCGACCTCGGTGAACTACCTCGTCGGCTCCGACGAAGCCCCGGTGGGCTTTCCGGGAACGGCGCACGCCGAGGAGCACATGATGTTCCGCGGCAGCCCGGGGCTCACCGCCGATCAGCTCGCTGACATCGGCAGCATCGTCGGCGGCAATTTCAACGCCAACACCCGCGAGGGCTTGACGCAGTACCTCTTCACCGTGCCCTCGGAGGACCTCGACGTGGCGCTGCACATCGAGGCGCTGCGGATGCGCGCGGTGCTCGACTCCCCCGGGGAGTGGCGCCGGGAGCGCGGCGCGATCGAGCAGGAGGTCGCGCAGGACCTCTCCGAGCCGGGCTACGTGCTGTTCGAGAAGCTGCGCGCGCGCATGTTCGCCGGCACGCCCTACGAGCACACGCCGCTCGGCACCCGCCCATCGTTCGAGAAGACCACGGCACGCATGCTGAAGAGCTTCCACGACACCTGGTACGCGCCGAACAACGCGCTCCTCGTGATCGCCGGCGACGTCGACCCCCCGACGGCGCTCGCCGAGGTGAAGCGGCTGTTCGGAAGCCTCGCGCCGAAGAAGCTGCCCGCGAAGCCGCGAGTGCGCCTGCGCCCCGTGCACCCCACCTCATTCGCGCTCGATACCGACCGCCCGAGCGGCACGCTCATGATTGCGCTGCGCACGCCGGGTCCGCGCGACGCCGACTTCGCAGCCCTCGAGCTGCTGTCCGACGTGCTCAGCAGTCGCCGTTTTGATCTCTACGGCCTCGTGCCCCAGGGCAAGGCACTCGGTGCGGAGTTCGCGCTCGATCCGCTGCCCGAGGCGGGCCTTGCCTACGCCGTGCTGTCCTTCACCGCCGGCGCGGATCCGAAGGCGCTCGAGCACGACGCGCGCGCCATCCTCGCCCGCGTCGCCCGCGAAGGGGTGCCGCCGGAGCTCGTCGAGGCGGCGAAGCTCCAGGAGCGCAGCGCCGCCCAGTTTCAGCGCAACAACATCGCCGAGCTCGCCTCGGTGTGGTCGGAAGCGCTCGCGCTCTACGGCCTCGCCTCGCCGGACGAGGATCTCGAGCGTATCGAGCGGGTGACGGCCGACGACGTCAACCGCGTCGCGCGCCGCTACCTGGACCTCGATCACGCCGTCACCGGCGTCATGCTGCCGCGCGGGTCGGGCCGGCCGATCGTCACGCACGGCGGCTTCGGCGGTCAGGAGTCGATATCCCTCGGGGAGGCTCGTCCCACAGCTCTCCCCTCCTGGGCACAGAAGGCGCTCGAGCGGCTCGAAGTGCCGCCCTCGACCCTGCACCCCGTCGTCAGCGCGCTGCCGAACGGCCTGACGCTGATCGTGCAGGGCGAGGATGTCAGCGACACGGTGAGCGTCTACGGCCACATCCGCAACCGGCCGGAGACCGAGGAGCTCAAGGGCGAGGAGGGCGTGGCGCAGGTGCTCGAGCCACTGCTCACTCATGGGAGCGAGCATCTCGAGCGGGTCGCCTTCCAGCAGGCTCTGGATGCAATCGGCGCGCGCGAGCATGCCGGCACGGATTTCTCGGTGCAGGCGCTCGCCGAGCACTTCGAGCGCGCGGTGGAGCTGCTCGCCGACAACGAGCTGCACCCGGCGCTGCCGCAGGCGGCCATGGAGATCATTCGCGGCCAGGTGGCCCAGGGCCTCGCGGCGCGCAACGCCAGCCCCGGCTTCCTGACACAGCGCTCGCTCCGCGCTGCGCTCTACCCGCCGGACGATCCGAGCCTGCGCATGGCGACGCCCGAGACGGTGCGCGCGTTGACGCCGGCCGCGGTGCGCAGCTACTACACCCGCGTGTTCCGGCCTGACTTCACCACCATCGTGGTCATCGGCAAGGTGACCTCGGCGGCCGCGCGTGCGGCCATCGAGAAGTACTTCGGCGCCTGGACCGCGAGCGGTCCGCCGCCCGTCATCGACCTGCCGCGGGCGCCTCCCAACGGGCCGGGCACGGTGACGGTGCCCGATCAGAGCCGGGTGCAGGATCGCGTAGTGCTGGCGCAGACGCTGGCCCTCACCCGCTCCGACCCCGACTACTATCCCCTGCAGCTCGGCAACGCGGTGCTCGGCGGAAGCTTCTATGCCACGCGGCTCAGCATCGATCTGCGCAAGAACTCGGGCCTCGTGTACTCGGTGCAGTCGCTGCTTCAGGCGGGCAGAACCCGCAGTGTTTACCTCGTCGAGTACGCGAGCGACCCCCAGAACGTCGCAAAGGCCGCCGACATGGTCGCGCGCGAGGTCACGGCCATGCAGGAGTCGCCGGTGGGCGCCGATGAGCTCACGCGGGTCAAGGCGTGCCTGCTGCGCCAGCTCCCGCTGACCGAGGCGAGTCTCGAGCAGATCGCTCACGGGTTGCTCGCCCGCAGTGACCTCGGTCTGCCGCTCGATGAGCCGACCGCGGCGGCGAAGCGCTACATCGCGCTCGAGGCGGCGGAGGTCCAGGGCGCGTTCCGCAAGTGGCTCCGGCCGAAGGACCTGGTGCGGGTCAGCGAAGGGCCCACCCCGCCCTGAGAGGCGTTGCCGTCAGTTCCCGCCCCGCGGCAGATGACTGCAGGCGTCGGCCAGCCTGGCGGCGAACTGCTCGATCGCCAGTCGCGCATCCGCCCAGGGGTCGAGTGAGGCGGATCCCAGCTCGAGGGTGGGAGGGAAGTGCCGGTGGTGGACGGTCGCCAGCACGCGACCGCCGGCGTCGCGGACGGTCCCGGTGAGCTCGGCACCTCCAATGAATCTGGTCTTTGCCACATCCGTCGCGGGGTCATCGCTCGACTGCCTGCGGGTCGGATGAGTGGGCGCCACGTCCTGCACCACGACCGTGATCGCAAGTCCCGAGGGAGTGGCGACCCGTCCGGTCTCGCGCGACACCGCATCGAGAATCGCCGTGCGGAGCACCCCCCCCTCCTCTTCCCCGTAGCGCTGCAGCTCGCCCGCGACGCGCGGGGCAAACTCGACGGTGGTCGCCGGGCCCTGCCCGGCGAGCGAGAGCGATCCGAGCAGGAGTCCCGCGACAATCCAGACTCGCCCGGAATCTGAGAGAGGTGGCATCTTCGTAACTCCTGCCGGACTTCGGCAATCCTACCCGCGATGAAGCTCAGCGCGCTCGCGCTCCCGGCCTGCGCCGGAGGTCCACCGTTTCAAGCGCGGCATTTGCGGGTACCATCCGCAGTTCCCGCGAAATGATGGGCGCATCATCCATGCAAAAAAACCGCACTGCCCCCGCGGCATCGCCGCGCGCGCTCGGCCGCAGCCTGTCACGCTTCAGCGCGTGTCTGCTCGCCGCCTGGAGCATCGCGTGGGCTGACGAACCGCGCGGCGCGGCGCCTGCGGGGGCAGCCGCTGCGGCCCACGCCGACCCCTGGTGGAAGCACGCGGTGATCTACGAGATCTATCCGCGCAGCTTCCAGGATTCCAACGGCGACGGGATCGGCGATCTCAACGGCATCGCGCAACGGCTCGATTACCTCGAGGCCCTCGGCGTCGATGCGATCTGGATCGCGCCCATGTACCCCTCGCCCCAGGTCGACTTCGGCTATGACATCTCCGACTACCAGAACGTCGACCCGCAGTACGGGACGCTCGCGGACTTCGACCGCCTGCTCAAGCAGGCGCGAGCACACCACATCCGGGTGCTCCTCGACATGGTGCTCAACCACACCTCCGACCGCCATCCCTGGTTCGTGGAAGCGGCCAGCTCGCGCACCGCGTCTCGTCACGACTTCTATGTCTGGGACGACGGCAAGCGCGGCGCGGGCGCCAAGCCGCTGCCGCCCAACAACTGGGTGAGCCTCTTCGGCGGCTCGGCCTGGCAATACGTGCCGGCGGTCGACCAGTTCTACTACCACAAGTTCTACCGCCAGCAGCCGGATCTCAACTGGCGCAATCCGAAGGTCGAGCAGGCGATGTTCGGCGCCATGCGCTTCTGGCTGGATCGCGGCGTCACCGGATTCCGCCTCGATGCGATCACGACGCTGTTCGAGGATCCGCAGCTGCGCGATGAGCCGGCGCTCGGCGGCACCAACGCCCAGGGCGATCCCAACCTCAAGAACACCTACACCGACAATCTCCCGGAGGTGCACGACGTCATCCGCCGCATGCGTGCCATGATCGACAGCTACAGCGGCGGACGGTTGCTGGTCGGCGAGACCTACGTGCCGAATACCTCCGACCTCGACCCGTGGTACGGGGGCGCGAAGCGCGACGAGCTGCAGCTGCCGATGGATACGCTGGTGGGACTCGGCAACAAGCTCGATGCCGCGCTTTTCCGTCAGCGTCTCATGGAAGCGGAAACCGAGTTGCACGGCTCGCAGCCGCTGCTGGTGTTCGACAATCACGACAACATCCGCAGCTGGGACCGCTTCGGTGACGGCGGTCACAACGATCGCATCGCGCGCATCGTCGCGGCGCTGCTCCTCACGTCGCATGGCGCGGCGCTCATCTATCAGGGCGAGGAAATCGGACAGCGCACCGTGACCCCGACGCGGGTCGAGGACGTGCAGGATCCGATCGGCAAGACCGGCTGGCCGAAGGACAAGGGCCGCGACGGCGAGCGCACGCCGATGCAGTGGGACATATCCAACGCCCAGGCGGGCTTCAGCACAAGTGCGCACACCTGGCTCCCGGTGCCGCCCGATTACCGCACCGTCAACGTCAGGACCGAGTCCGCCGACCCCGAGTCGCTCCTCAACTGGCACAAGCGCCTCATCGCGCTCCGCCGCAGCAACGCGGCGCTGCGCAACGGCCGCACCGTGATGCTGGATCAGCCAAATGCGAGCGTGCTCACCTACGCGCGGGTCGCGCCGGGCGGCGAGACGATCGTGGTGTCGCTCAACATGTCGGGGAAGGAGCAGAGCGTCTCCCTCGGCGCGCCCGCGGCGGGGCTCGCAGGAACGCGCTGCCGGACGCTCCTGTCGAGCCCCGCGGGCCTCGAAGGCCGCGGTATCGGCGAGCGCATCCCGCTCCCGCCCTTCGGCGCGTGGGTCGCGGCGGTCGAATAGCAGCAAGTGGAAGCCGCCGATGCCTGCAACGCCTGCGGCCGTTAAAAGGATAACCCTGGAAGACATGCAGGACGCGCGTCGCCGCATCGCCGGGAAGGTGGTGCGCACGCCGCTCTTCCGCCTGAGGCTCGGGCCAAAGAGCCCCGACATCCTTCTCAAGCTCGAGAATCTGCAGCCCACCAACTCATACAAAGTGCGCGGGGCCGCCAATGCCGTGGCGCTGCTGTCTCCGGCCGCGCGCCGGCGGGGTGTGTGGACGATCAGTGCAGGCAATGCGGGACAGGGCATTGCCTATGCCGCGCAGCAGGCAGGCGTGCGATGCACGGTCGTCGCGATCGAGACTGCACCGGCTTCCAAGCTCGAGCGGATGCGGGCGCTCGGCGCAGAGCTCATCCCGGTGTCCTACGACACCGCCTGGCAAGCGCTCGGTGAGCGATCGTTTCCGGGAGTCGCGGGGACACTCGTGCACCCGTTCGATGATCACAACTTCATCAGCGGGCACGCCACCCTGGGTCTCGAGATACTCGAAGACCTACCCGACGCAGCGGCCGTCATCGCTGCGATCGGAGGCGGCGGGCTGATCACCGGCGTCGGCAGCGCGCTCAAGGCACTGCGTTCCGGGATCAAGGTGTGGGGCGCGGAGCCGGAGACGGCAGCTCCGGCGGCCCTGTCCTTCTCGATGGGATCTCCCCAGGTATTCAGGGACTGGAAACCGTCATTCGTCGACGGCGCGGGCGGCAAGAGTCTGTTTCCGCGCATGTGGGAACGCATGAGACCCGTGGTGGACGGGTCGATTGTGGTGAGCCTGGAGCAGACCAGGGCGGCGATGCGGCTGATCGCCGAGAAGGCGCGGGTCATTGCCGAAGGAGCCGGCGCGCTCTCGCTCGCCGCCGCACTGACCGGCAGGGTGGGTCAGGGGCCGATTGTCGCCATCGTCTCGGGTGGCAATGTCGACCTGGCCAAATTCTGTGAGCTCATCGCGTCCCCTGCCCCGAGGAGCGAGTCGGCTGAGGCGGATGGTTGAGGGCGTGTGGGGGGCCTCCGTCAGGACTCGGGCGTGACACGCGAACATTCAGAGAGCGGCGAGCACCTCACGCTCGAAGTGCGGGACGGACGGCGGGTGTCGGCGCGGCTCGTGCTGCCCGCCGGAGCGCGCGCCTGTTATGTGTTGGCGCAAGGAGCGGGAGCGGGCATGGAGCACCCGTTCATGAGCGCCGCCGCGCGCGAGCTCGGCACGCTCGGGATCGGCACGCTGCGCTTCCAGTTTCCCTACATGGAGCAGCGCTCGCGACGGCCCGACCCGCCGCCCGTGTGTCACGCCGCCGTGCGCGCGGCGGTGGCCGAGGCGGCCCGGCGCGCACCCGGGCTGCCGCTCTTCGCCGGCGGGCGCTCCTTCGGCGGCCGGATGAGCTCCCAGGCGCAGGCGCTCGCCCCGATGCCCGGAGTACGCGGGCTCGTGTTCCTCGGCTTTCCGCTGCACCCCGCGGGCGCGCCCTCCGAGAGCCGCGCCCGGCACCTGTTCGACGTCGAGATTCCGATGCTCTTCCTTCAGGGCGCGCGGGATGTGCTCGCCGAGCGCGGCTTGCTGGAAACGGTGGTCGCGAGGTTGGGTGCGCGCGCGACGCTTCGACTGGTGGAGGATGCGGACCACTCCTTCCACGTCCCGGCCCGCAGCGGCCGCAGCGACGAGGAGGTGCGGGGCGAGCTGTGGCGCGCCCTCAACGAGTGGATCGGCTCATGGCAATGAGCCGCCGCTCTCTCGAGCGCTACGCCGCCAAGCGCACCTTCACGCGCACGCCCGAGCCGCCCGCGAAGGCGGCGCCCGCGCGTGCAGGCCCCCTGCTCTTCGTCGTGCAGAAGCACGCGGCGCGCCGGCTGCATTACGACTTTCGCCTCGAGCTCGACGGGGTGTTGAAATCCTGGGCCGTTCCCAAGGGTCCGTCGCTCGACACCCGCGACAAGCGCATGGCGGTCGAGGTCGAGGATCATCCCTTCGACTACGCCTCCTTCGAAGGCGTGATCCCGGAGAAGCAGTACGGCGCCGGAAGGGTGATCGTCTGGGACTGCGGCGTGTACTCCCCGGACGAGGATGGCAAGCTCTCCTTCACCGATCGCGCCGAATCCGCAGCTCGGGTGCGCGCGGGGCTTGCAGCCGGGAAGCTCAGCATCCAGCTGCGCGGCGAGAAGCTCAAGGGCTCCTTTGCGCTCGTGAAGACGGCCACCGGCAACCAGTGGCTGCTCATCAAGCACCGCGATCGCTTCGCCGAGACCAACGACGTGCTCGCGCGGGCCGCCTCGGTGCTCTCCGGCGCAACACTCGATGAAATGACGACGGACACGGTGCCGGCGCGCCTCCCCGCGGAGGTGCTCTCGCCCACTGGCCCCATCGAGGCGCTGCCGAAGCAGCTCAAGCCGATGCTCGCCGAGACCGGCGAGCGCCTCAAGTCCGACCCGCAATGGCGCTATGAGCCGAAGCTCGACGGCTACCGGGTGATCGCTTTCGTCGACGGCGCGAGCGTGCGGCTGCAATCGCGCCGGGGACTCGATCTGACACCTCACTTCCCCGAGCTGGCCGCGGATCTCACCGCGCAAGGCTCCGGCCGGATGATCCTCGACGGCGAGATCGTCGCCCTGGATGGCGAGGGGCACCCCTCGTTCAACGCGCTGCAGAACCGTGCGCAGCTCAAAACCACCGCGGAGATCGCCGCCGCGCAACGCGACTCGCCGGTGGTGTTCATCTGCTTCGATCTGCTCCATCTTGCCGGGCTCAACCTCCGCGAGGCGCCCTATCGCGACCGCCGGCGCTACCTCGCGCAGTGCCTGCTGCCCTCCCGGCACCTGCAGCTGGTGCACTCCTCGGGCAACGCCGAGCAGCTCTATGCCGCCTCGATCGCCCACGGTTTCGAGGGCATCCTCGCCAAGCGCCTCGACAGCCGCTACGAGGCCGGCCGGCGCTCGCGCGCCTGGCTCAAGATCAAAGACGCGAAGACCGGCGAGTTCCTGATCGGCGGCTACACGCGCGGCAAGGGCGCGCGCGACCCCCTGGGCGCCTTGCTCCTCGGCTACTGGGAACGCAAAGCCCTGCGCTATGCCGGGCACGTGGGTTCGGGTCTCGACGACGAGATCATCGAGACGCTGCTCGAGCGCGCCGCGAAGCTCGAGCAGCGCGACTCGCCGTTCGCCGAGCCGCCGCCCTTGCACCGCCCGACCGTGTGGCTGAAACCGAAGCTCGTCGCCGAAGTGAGCTTCAGCGACTGGACCCCGGGGGGAGCCCTGCGCGCACCGGTGTTCGTGCGGCTGCGCGATGACATCGCGCCACGCAGCGTCCGCAAGCGCGCGGGCGGCGCCGGTGCGGCCGCACCGGTAGCCGGGGGGAAGGATCCGGACGACGGGGACGCCGAGGCCGCCGCGGCGGAGGCGGTGCTCGAGCAGCTGAAGGATCCCGCGAACCGTCTCGATCTCACGGTCGGCGACGCGCGCGTGCGGCTCACCAACCTCGATCGCGTCTACTGGCCCGCCGGGCCCGGGAAGGATCAGCCGGCCGTGACCAAGCGCGATTTTCTCCGCTATCTCGCACGCGTCGCGCGCTTCGTGCTTCCGCACCTCGCGGACCGCCCGCTCACCATGATCCGCATGCCCGAGGGCATCGACGGCGAGCGTTTCTTCCAGAAGCACTGGTCGCAGGAACTGCCCGAGTTCGTCGAGTCGATCACCGTCTTCTCCGAGCACAAGGACGAGCAGCACCGGTATCTGCTCGCCAACAACCTGCCGACGCTGCTCTGGCTCGGGCAGGTCGGCACACTCGAATTCCACGTATGGCATTCGCGCGCGCAACTCGCGTCGGAAGCCGCCGGGCGGCCGACGGATTACGCGAGCTCACTCGCAGCGCTCGAGGCCTCGATCCTCAACTACCCCGACTACCTCGTCTTCGACATCGATCCCTACATCTACTCCGGCAAGGAGGCTCCGGGCGCCGAACCCGAGCTCAACAAGCGCGGCTTCGCTACGGGCAAGCGCGTTGCGTTCTGGCTGCGGGAGCTGTTGAGAGAAATGTCGCTCGAGGCGGTGGTGAAGACCTCGGGAAAGACGGGTCTGCACGTGTTCGTGCCCATCGAGCGCACCGTGACCTTCGATGAGGCGCGCCACATCTGCGAGACCGTGGGACGGCACCTGATGCGTGCGCATCCGAAGGACATCACGCTCGATTGGGCCATCGAGAAACGCACCGGCAAGATCTTCATCGATTACAACATGAACGTGCGCGGCAAGACGCTCAACGTCGCGTATTCCCCGCGCGGAGTGCCGGGCGCACCGGTTTCGATGCCCCTGACATGGGAGGAGCTCGAGGCCGCGGAGCCGATGGACTTCAGAATCGACAGCGTTCCGCCTCGGTTGGAAAAACGCGGCGACCGGTGGCATGATGTACTGCAGAGAAAACAGAGTCTTATGAAAGCTTTTGGCCTCAAGCGTGAGAAGTAGCCCCGAGGTGGGGCGTCTGGTCAGGTGATGTTATGGCTGCTGCTCGCTCCATTGGATCCCTCACGGTGTCGTTCGGGCTGGTCGCGATCCCGGTGAAGCTCTTCTCCGCGACCCAGGCCGGCAACGCCATCTCCTTCAACCTCCTGCACAAGACCTGCGGCTCGCGACTGAAGCAGCAGTACGTCTGTCAGAAGGAAGGCGTGCTCGTCGAGCGCGACGACATGGTGAAGGGCTACGAGTTCGCCAAAGACCAGTACGTGCGCTTCTCGCCCGAGGAGATCAAGGCGTTCGAGGAAGTCGGCACTCACGCGGTGGAGATCTCGGAGTTCGTGCCGATCGAGTCGATCGACCCCGTGTACTTCGACAAGACCTACTACCTCGCGCCCGACAAGGGCGCGGCGAAGCCCTATGCGCTCCTCGTCGAGGCGCTGAGGCAGGCGGGACGCTGTGGCGTCGGGCGCTGGGCGGCGCGCGGCAAGGGCTATCTCGTGATCCTCCGCCCGATGGGCGACGTGCTCGCGATGCAGCAGCTGCACTACGCGGCGGACGTGCGGCGCTCTAACGAGGTCGAGGTGCCGAAGCCCGAGGTGAAGCCGGCGGAGCTCAAGCTCGCCCAGCAGCTCATCGACCAGCAGACCCAACCCAAATTCGACCCGGAGACCTACAAGGACGAGCTGCACGCGCGGCTCGAGGGGGCAATCCAGAAGAAAGTGGAGGGCCAGGAAATCTCGGTCGCCGAGCCCGCACCCGAGGGCGATGGTAAAGTGATCGACCTCATGGAAGCGCTGCGCGCGAGCCTGGAGAAATCCGAGAAGGCACGCGCGGAGGCTCAGGGGTTCGGTCCCCGCAAGGCTCCCAAGCGTGTCGAGGAGCCGGCGAAGGTGGCCCGCAAGGCAGGCAAGCGCTGAGTCGGAAAGGCGGTACGCCTCGCGAGATGGGAATGCGTTCGTACAGCGTGCGGGACGTGGAGCGGGTCCTGCGACTGTCGCGGGGGACCACACGCGGCCTCATCAAGGCGGGCTTCGTGAAGCCCGCGCGCGGCGCGCGCCGCGAGTACCGCTTCTCGTTCCAGGATCTGATCGTGCTGCGCGCCGCGCGCGCGCTCATCCAGGCGAAGGTTCCGGCGCGGCGCATCCGCCGCTCGCTGGAGAGTCTGCGCCACAAGCTCCCGGCGTCAATCCCGCTCTCGGGGCTCGCGATCGGCGCGGTCGGCGATCACGTGGTGGTGCGCGACGGAGAGAAGCGCTGGCAGGCCGACAGCGGCCAGTACCTGCTGGCTCTCGACATGACTCTGCAGGACGGCGTGCTGCAGCTCGCGGAGCGCAAGCCCGCCGCCGAGCCGGCGCCGGTACACGACTGGTTCGCACAGGCGCTGACTCTCGAGAGCAGCGATCCCGACGCGGCGCTCAGAGCCTACCGGCTCGCCGTCGACGCCGACCCGCGCAACGCCGCGGCCTGGACCAACTTAGGAAGGCTGCTGCACGAGCGCGGCAGGAAGCGCGAGGCGGATGAGGTGTACCGGCGGGCGGCGAAAAACATCGGTCCCGATCCGCTGCTGCTCTTCAACCACGGCGTGCTGCTCGAGGATCTCGGGAACTCCGCCGCGGCGCTCGCCGCTTACACGCGGGCGCTCGAGGGAGACCCCAACCTCGCCGACTGCCACTACAACCTCGCGCGACTCTACGAAGCCCTCGGCAAGCCGCAGCGTGCGATCCGGCACCTCGGGCAGTACCGACGTCTCGTGAGTCACTGAGCACGCCGTGCAAGCTGCATCGCTCGAGATACTGGAAAAGGCCGATGTGCCCCCAGCGCAGGCGCGGGCCATCGTTCAGGCGATCGAGATAGCGATCGCGGGGGCGAGACACACCCTCCCCACCAAGCACGATGTACCACTGCGGACGGGCTCGCGGGCCGAAATGACCGACTTACGAGCCGACATTCGCGCGACCGCGATCAGCACGCAGCGGTTCTGGTGGTGGGCTGTCTTCGCGCAGACGGTGGTCTTGCTGGAAATCGCGTACTTCTTCGTGACTCACGTGCCGCGCTGAGCGGGTGCGGCTCGTCACCCCAGCAGCACGCCCTGCATAAACAGAACATGCCGCGGCATTGGGTCGGAACCTCGGGCTACAACTACCCCGAATGGAAGGGCAGCTTCTATCCGGAGAAGCTCCCGGCGGCGAAGATGCTGCCGTACTACGCCGAGCGCTTCGAGACGGTCGAGATCAACTACACGTTCTATCGCACGCCGAACGAGAAGATCCTCGCCGGCTGGAACCGCGAGACGCCGGAGAGGTTCAGGCTGACCCTCAAGGCCCCCAAGCGCATCACGCACATCGCGAAGCTGCGCGATTGCGCGGACCTCCTGCAATACTTTCTGCGGACCGCAGCGACGCTCGGACCCAAGCTCGGCGCGATCCTCTTCCAGCTGCCGCCGTATTTCCGCAAGGATCTTGCGGTGCTCGATGCGTTTCTCGGCATCCTTCCCGCGGGCACCTGCGCCGCGTTCGAGTTCCGGCACTCGTCCTGGATGGACGCCGACGTGTTCGAGCGGCTCCGGTCGAAGAATCTCGCGCTCTGCATCGCCGACAGCGAGAAATTCTCGACCCCCGTGGAGATCACGGCGAGCTACGGCTATTTTCGTCTGCGCGACGAGGGCTACACGCCCGAGGACCTCGGGCGCTGGGCGGAGACCATCCGCACCCGCGCGGCCGCCTGCGCCGATGTGTTCGTGTACTTCAAGCACGAGGAGGCCGGCATCGGGCCGCAATTCGCCCGCATGCTGCTCGGTGCCCTCTCCGGCGCGCCGTGACGCTCTGCACCGGACTGCTGAGCCTGTAGGCTCGCGCGCCTCAGGCATTCAACTCCCGCCGCGGCCAGCGCCGGCTCTAGTGCCGCGCCGTCTTCTGCGCCACGCCCTGCACCTCGAAGCGCGCCCCGCGCAGGAGCTCCCCGACTCCGATGAAGGCGCGCGCCGGATGCGGCCCGTGAAAGTAGCCGGCGTAGATCTTGTTGAAAGCGTCGTACAGGCCGAGATCGGTGCAGTACACCGTCACCGACACGAAATCGTCCATGGTGAAGCCGGCGCGCTCGAGGGTGCGCTGGACGGCGCCCATCAGCAGCCGCGCCTCGGCCTCTGGATCCGACGGAACGCTGCCGGTCTTCGGATCGATGCCGAGGTGTCCGGCGACATAGCGCATGTCGCCGCTGCGCACGGCGTCGTTGAACGGCAGCGCCGGGCTTGCGGGCGGAGAGCGATGCTCGATGTAGCTGCGCTCGGGCGACGCGGGCGGATCCCCTGAGGCGGGCCCAGCCGTCACGGCGAGCGCCACCGCGGCGAGCAGCCGGGACGCGCCCCGCCCCTTCAGCATGAAAATTCCCGACATGACTTCAGCGCTCCTCTGTCATGAGATTCCCGACGGACGGCGAACTTCGGTCGCGGTCGCGCGCGCGACGGCGAGCGCGATCACGATACCGAAGAGGAAAACGTGTGAGAACAATTCCCCGACCACGTCCGCGACGGGCGGCACGCGCACGACACCGGACGTCGCCTCAGCACGCCGAGCCACCGGCTCGCCAGATAGAAAGCCCACGCCGCGCACTGCGCGATGAAGAAATGCAGCGCGGCTCCGAGCGCGAGCGTCCAGACTCCGACGGGGTTGCCGACATCGGACGGTTCGCGCCGCTCAACGCAGGGGATCTGCCGCCGTCGCAGCGCCGGCAGGCGGCGGCGCTTCCGCCGGCGCCCCGCTGACCGTCGCCCCGCTGAAGAGATCGGCGACGCACGCCGCTCCTTCGAGCTCGAGCAGTGCGCGCTTGATGTGGAGACCGCCGCCGAAACCGGTCAGCGATCCGTCGGCGCCGATCACCCGATGGCAGGGGACGATGATCGGCAGTGGGTTCGCCCCGTTCGCCAGTCCCACGGCGCGCGCGCTCCCTGCCCGGCCGAGGCGCCGCGCGAGCTCAGCATAGGAAATCGTCTCACCGTACGGGATGGCGCTGAGGGCCTCCCAGACCGCGAGCTGGAACCGAGTGCCCACCGGGGCCAGGGGCAGCGTGAAGACCCGGCGCACGCCGCGGAAGTATTGACCGAGCTGCGCGAGCGCCGCCTCGAAAGGCGCGCCGCTCTCGCGCCACGCTTCAGCCGGTCGCAGCGGACGCGGGCCGGACTGGAAGTGCACTCTTCCAAGGCCCGCGGCGTCGCCGGCGAGCAGCAACCGACCGACGGGTGAGTCGGTCTCGCACCAGAAGGTCATAGGCTCCGTGCGCGTCATGCGCATGAATGCTACGCCGCCCGCCGCACGCGCGCCCGCCCGCTCGGGACCTGCCGAAGGCGCGCCGCCGCGCCCCACAGGTGCACCACCGCATAGCCCCGCCACGGGCGCCACTCGCGCGAGCGCTCATCGAGCTCGCGCGTCGTCAACGAGCCGCGCCCAGGCGGCGCCGCCATGCGACGCAGCACCAGATCGCCCGTAGGCAGCGCATCGGGCTCGCCGAGCGCCCGGAGCGCAACGTACTGCGCGGTCCACGGACCGATCCCCGGGAGCGCTGCCATCGCCGCCGCGAGCTCCTCGGGGGCGGCTCCGAAGTCGATGCCGCGCTCGAGCCAGGCGCGGGCGAGCGCGCGCAGCGTGGCCTGGCGCGCCCCAGGGATGCCGAGGCCCTCGAGATTCGCGCCCGCGAGATTCGCGGGTCCGGGAAAAAGGAGTGTCAGGCCATCCGTCCCGCCGGCGATCGCCATTCCCGCTCTCTCGACGAGTCGTCGCGCGAGCGTGCAGCCGGCCGCGACGCTCACCTGCTGCCCGAGCACGGCGCGCACCGCGCACTCGAACACATCCCACGCGCCCGGAATGCGCAGCCCCGGCCGTTCGCGTACCAGCGGTCCGATCAGCGGGTCGGTGGCGAGCTCGACGCCGATGCGGGCGGGGTCCGCGGCCAGATCGAACGCACGGCGCGCCACCGAGGCGAGCTGCAGGAGCGAGGCCGGCGGCGCACCCGTCACCCGCAGCTCGAGCGCGTCCTCGCCCGAGAGCGCGCGCACACAGATGAGCGGGTGCCCGCCCTCGCAAGCCACGGTGCGCGCATAGCCGCGCTCATCGACCCGCTCGACACCGGGGATCGCGCGCGCCGCGAGGAAGTCGCGCACGTGGGTCCAGTCGTACGGCGGCCGGTACGCGAGCTTGAGTACCACCTCCTCCGCGCCGCCGCCAACGCCGCCGCGGCGGCCCGCCCTGCGAAGCTCGCGCGGCGTCCGGCCGTAGACGCGGCGGAACGCGTCGTTGAAACGGCGGCAGCTGCCGAAACCGGCCGCCATCGCGATCTGCGTGATCGGCAGGCGGGTCTCGGTCAGCAGGCACACCGCGAAATGCAGGCGGCGCGTCTGCGCGACCGCGATCGGGGAGGCGCCCACGTGGCGGGCGAACAGTCGCACCAGGTGGCGCGCGCCGATCCCGAGCCGCCCCGCGAGCGTCTCGACCGAATCTTCATCGAGCGCGCCGTTGTTGATCAGCCGCAGCGCGCGGCGCACCACCGCAGCGGTCCCGAGCCAAGCGGGTGTGCCGGGCGCGGCCTCCGGGCGACAGCGCAGGCATGGCCTGAATCCCGCCGCCTCGGCGGCCGCGGGGGTGCCGAAGAAGCGCACGTTGGAGCGCTTGGCGTAGCGCGAGGGACAGATCGGCCGGCAGTAGATGCCGGTCGAGGTCACGGCGATGTAAAACTTGCCGTCGAAGCGGGGATCGCGGCTGATGCGGGCGCGGTTCAGCGCCTCCGGGTCGAGTCCCGAAATGCTGTCCATGGCGCCCAACATAGCGCGGGGGCGGCGGCACGAGTAGCCATTTTCGGACCTGGCGGCCCGTGCCCTGCCCGCGCCGCCTGCATTAGGCAGCCCCGTCACGCGGCAGCGTGGCGAGCAGCTCCGCGAGGAGCTCGAAGCAGCTGCTCCATCCCTGCTCGTGCCCGTCGCGCGAGGCAACCGACTCGAAGACTCCCTGGTGGAACGTCATCTCGGTGCGACCGTTGCGCTCCCTCAGCGTGACGGTCACGAGCGTCTCCGGGCCGGGTCCGCCGCCGGCATCGAGCCAGGCGTGCGTGAACACCAATCGCTCGGGCGGCACGATCTCGCGGTACACGCCGCGCATGCGGTGATCCTCGCCCTGCGGCGAGCGCATCCAGGCGAAGAACGCGCCGCCCACGCGCAGCTCACCCCGGTTCTCGATCATGGTGAAGCCGCGCGGGCACGACCACTGCGCGAGGTGCTGCGGCTCGGTCCAGGCGCGGAACACGAGCGCGCGCGGCGCGTCGAACGTGCGGCGGATCGTCAGCTCGCGCTCCGCGACGGGCGCGGCGGCGCTATCTTGGGCTCTTGCGGCCATCTCTTCTCTCCTTGCGTTGCAACCTGGCGAGGTAGGCATCGAGGCGCTCGAAGCTCCTCTCCCAGTAGCGCCGATAGCGCTCGGTCCAGTCCGCCACCTCCCGCAGCGGCCGCGCCTCGAGCCGGCAAGGCCGCGACTGCGCCCGGCGGCTGCGGACGATGAGCCCGGCCCGCTCGAGCACCTTCAGATGCTTCGAGATCGCCGGCTGGCTCATGCGGAAGGGCTTCGCGAGCTCCATCACGCCCGCCTCCCCGCCGGCGAGGCGGGCGAGGATCGCGCGGCGCGTCGGGTCGGCGAGCGCGGCGAAGGTCTGGTCGAGGCGGTTGGCCGTCACGCGTATAAAACCATATGGTTATATAACCGGAGAGCGTTTTAACCCCGGCGCCGTGCGGCTGTCAAGAGGCGGTCGAGCGAGCGATCCTCAGCGTAGTGACCGCAGCGTCCCGAGCGTGGAGTCGCGCAGCGTGTCGATCGCGCCGTCGATGCGCTCGACGGCGGTCTGGTCGTCCTTACCCAAGCCTTCCCAATTCCCCCCCCACACCTGCTGCAGCTGCTCGGCCTGCGCCGGCACCGGCGCAGGCGCCAGCTTCGAGAGGTCTTGAATCTCCAGCACGTAGGTCCAGCCGGTGCGGGGATTGCCGCCCGCCTGGTCCCGGTCGTACTGCGCGAGGAACACGACACGCTTGAGATCGGCGAGCCTCATGAGCAGCTCAAAGGCCGCGGCGCGGACGTTCCGGTTGTGCTCGGTGCGCTCGTTGCGCCAAGTGTTATATCCGAGACTACCGAGCGCCACCACTAGGCTTATGAGCGCCACGGCGTTGTCGCGCAGCTGCCGGCCGACGGTGGTCATGGCGGCTTAGTCTGAACCCTCGCGCGCCGCGACTCCACAGAACGCGCTGCCGCAGGCCCCTTCCCGCGAGTTTGCGGCAGAGCCAGGGCTATACTCGCCATCCTCAGCTCTTGCTTCGAGGAGTCTCGAGTGCCTGCCCTGCGTGCGAAAACACCGCGCGCCCACAGCTCACCCGCCTGCTACGCGCACGAGCTCGAGCCTGTGCCGCGAGCCGGGCGCGGCGATATTCAGGTCAAGCGCATCTACGAGCCGCCCGATCCCGCGGACGGCTATCGGGCGCTCATCGACCGGCTGTGGCCGCGCGGAATCAGCCGGCCGCGCGCCGCGCTCGATAACTGGCTCATCGACCTCGCGCCGAGCACGGAGCTGCGCAAGTGGTTCCACGAGGACCCCCGGCGCTGGACGCAGTTCGTCCGGCGCTATCGCGCGGAGCTCCGCACTCAGGCGCCGATGCTCGAGGCTCTGCGCCAGCGCGCCCGGCAGCAGCGCCTGACGCTCCTCTACGCGGCGCGCGACCCGCGGCGCAACCACGCGCTCGTGCTGCGCGACGTGCTGCGCAAGGCTTAACGCCGCCCGGTGCGAGGAACGATGATCACATCGAGGACCGCCGCGCTCGCGACGCCGGTGCGATCGCTGCGCTATGGGCAGCTCAAGACCATCGTGTTGCTCTTCGGCGGCTATGCGGCCTGTTATTACTGTCGGGCGGATCTGTCGGTCGCCACGCCGCTTCTCGTCGAGGAGCTCGGCCGATACGGAGTCGGCCACGGCGAAGCGCTGGTGCGAATCGGCTCGATGACCTCCCTCGGCGTCCTTGCCTACGCGCTTGGCAAGCTCTTCCTGACCGGCCTCGGTGACTACTGGGGCGGCCGGCGCAACTTCCTCATCGGCGTCGGGGGCGCGATGCTCTTCACGCTGTGCTTCGCTGCGGGCGGCGGCGTGCCGGTGTTCACGCTGGCGTGGGTCGGGAATCGCCTGACGCAATCGGTCGGCTGGGCCGGTCTCATCAAGGTGTCCTCCAAGTGGTTCGACTATTCCTCCTACGGGTCGATCATCGGCATCCTGAGCATCAGCTATCTCGTGGGCGATGCCGCCGCGCGGCAGCAGATGGGGATGCTGATCGAGCGCGGCTACGGCTGGCGGTCGCTGTTCGTGTTCGCCGCGATCGTCGCGGCAGTCTGGCTGGTTGCGAGCCTTCTGTTCCTGCGCGAGTCGCGCGCCGCCGAAGGGCACCCGGAGGCGACGCCTAACCCCCTCAACCTGTTTGCCGCCTCGGAATCGCGGCCGGCGAGCGCGGGTGCGCTGCTCCTGCCGTTGCTGCGCAGCCGCGCGTTCATCCTCGTTTGTGCGCTGTCTTTCGCGTGCACGATAATCCGCGAGACCTTCAACACCTGGACACCGATGTATCTGCGCGACCATCTCGGATACAGCGTGAGCGAGTCTGCCGGCGTCAGCGCGATATTCCCGGGCGTGGGCGTCGCTTCGGTGCTGCTCGCGGGCTGGCTCAGCGACCGCCTCGGCCTCAATGGCCGCGCGCTCCTCATGTTCCTCGGGCTCGGGGCCACGGCCGCCGCGCTGGTGGTGCTCATGTCGGTGCGCCCGGGCGCTTCCACATCGCCCCTGGCCGTGACGCTGATCGGGGTCGTGGCCTTCTGCCTGCTCGGTCCCTACTCCTACCTTGGAGGCGCTTTCGCGCTCGATTTCGGCGGCAAGCAGGCGAGCGCCGCCTCCTCGGGAATCATCGACGGCATCGGCTACCTCGGCGGAGTGCTCGCCGGAGACAGTGTCGCGCGGGTCGCGGTGGCGTACGGCTGGCAGGGGGTGTTCGTGAGCCTTGCGGCGGTGAGCGCGGTGGCGGCGGTGTGCGCCGGCGTCCTGCTCGGGCTCAACACCCGAGCGGCCCACACGCGGGCCGCAGTCGCCACGGCCGCGGCGGAGACGACTCGTGGCTAGAGACGTCACGGCGGAGATCCTCACGATCTACGCGGCGCACGGCCCGGGCGCGTACTTCGGCGAGCGCGTGTCGATGACCGAGCACGCGCTGCAGACCGCGCACTTCGCCCGAGAGGCCAGCGCGCCCGAGGCGCTGGTGCTCGCGGCGCTCCTGCACGACATCGGCCACCTGCTCGAGCGGGTGCCGGCCGAGATCGCCGACTGGACCGCGGATGCGCATCACGAGACCCTCGGCGCGCGCTGGCTGGCCGAGCGCTTCGCTCTGGAGATCTCCGAGCCGGTGCGCCTGCACGTCGCCGCCAAGCGCTACCTCTGCGCCACCGATCCCAACTATCTCGCAAAGCTGAGCCCGGCTTCGGTGCACACGCTGAAGTTGCAGGGCGGCCCGATGGCGGCAGCGGCAGTGGCGCGGTTTGAGCGCGAGAGCTACTTCAGCGAGGCCGTCCAGGTGCGGCGCTGGGACGATGAAGGAAAGGTCGCGGATCTGCGCACCGCGCCGCTCGAGTCCTACGCCGGCCTGATCACGCGCTTCGCGCGCCCGGCCTAATTTGCCATGTGACGCGCGCGGCGAGCGAGGCGCGGCGCCGCGGCGGCTCAGTGCGCCGCGAGGATCGCGCGCCAGTTGATGATCGCGTTCCAGAGCATCCGCTGGTCGCCGCGATTGAGATCCCGATGCAGCGGGTTGAAGTTGAAGGCGATGACGTGACCCGCGCCCGAGCGCAGATCAAGGATCGCCGGGTGTCCGATCAGGTTCTCCTCGCCCCATGCCTGCCCGCTCACGACGAGCGGCGCTCCCTCCCGATCGCCCCACTCGAGCACCACGGCGCTCATGTCCAGCGGTCCGTCGAGACAGGTCGTGCAGTACGCCATGCGTAACCACCGGCGCGGGATGGAATAGCGCGCGAAGTTCTGGCGGAAGACATAGGTGCGCGCCCCATAGCCGTACGCGATCGGGTGATCGGGCCGCGCGAATGACACGCGCACGTGCGCCCCGGGGGTGCGGGTGACGGAGGACTGGGAGGCCGCCGCCGCCGCCGCCCCGCCTCCCTGAGTGCTGCGCGGGACGCCCCCGGACTCCCGGCGCACGCCGCGCACGATGCCGCTCTCGAGCGGCAGCATCGAGCCGTTGCCGAGCGTGATCAGCAGACCCCCGGAATCGACGAAGCGCTGCAGCTCGGCGACGCCGCTCCAGCCGATGCCGCCGGTGATGTCGTCGGATTCGGCCGGAGTGCCGAGACTCGGCGTGGCGCGGGTCTTCTTGAAGGGCATGGGGCCCCAGGCCCTCGGGATGCCCTGAATCTGCTCGGCGAGCTCGAGATCGACGTGCCCGTAGAGCAGAACGTCGTACTTATCGCGGAGCCTGCCGGCGCGGATGTCCTCGTCGCGCACGTAGATATAAGGAATGTGCCGCTGGTCGAGCGTGTAGCGCGCCCACCCGATGGTGTCGGTATCGGCCCAAGGCACCCAGAGCCCGAGCCTGGGTGCGGGCGCGGCGTGGCTTGCGACCTCGGGCGCCGAGCGTGTGCTCGCGAAGTCGAGCCCGAGAGTCTCCGCCGTCTCCGTGAGCGCCGCCGCGAGGCCCGGCTGCGGAGCGAGGATCCACGATCCGGCGGGATAAGCGCTGCCGTTCGCGGTGAACGCGCGCTCGGCGATGCCCACCTTGAACCGGGCGAGCCG
>Ga0209350_1000058_pt1 | contig 70200 bp, 52 predicted proteins | sample GraSoi013_2_20cm_2_FD_185822 | JGI IMG/M metagenome (GOLD analysis project Ga0209350, IMG submission 185822) | Grasslands soil microbial communities from the Angelo Coastal Reserve, California, USA - Sample 09_27_2013_2_20cm (SPAdes) (version 2) | ecosystem: Environmental > Terrestrial > Soil >...
TTGATTTGAAAGGAATTACACGCGCGTCATTTTCCGTGTACCCGCCGTGTACCCCTTGTTGCGGTTCGTGGGTCTGCCAAGTGCGTCGGACATCGGCCTCCAATTGTTCCTGCCGTGCCCGAATCCAAGGCGCGTAATGCTTCTCGGTAATCCGCACACTTTGATGACCCAAGAGAACTGAGACGCGCTCAATCGGCACACCCGCAAGCAGGAGTTCCACAGAAAACGTATCGCGGAAACGATGTGCGTGGCCGTCCGGTACACCAGCCAAAATGAGGAGCCGCTTCAAGCTGCGCTGCCAATCCCCCACCGCGCTCTTCGGTTTCGATAGTCCGGTCCAGAAGAAATAAGTGCTCGCAGGAATGGCGTCGAGGGCCTTTACAACGAATGGAGGGAGCGGGCAATAAACCGCAGTGCCTGTCTTCGCCGTATACAAGAAAAGCTTGTCGTCCTGGATACGATTCCGGCTGAGCGTAATCGCGTCGCGGATTCGTAGTCCGCTATAGCGAAGGAGGAAAACCAACGCACGCAAGCGCACCGCGTTTGCCTTGTCTGGATAGATGCCGCAAGCGTTCAGGATGCTTGCAACCTCCTCCCTCGTGAAGGGCGCCGTAGGCGGCTCAGTGATCCTTGGCGGCTTTAGATGACTTGCGGGATTCGTCGAAATCCAACCGCTCTCATGCACAAATCGAAAGAAAGCACGAAACGCTTCGAGTTTTTTGCGCGCTGAAATATTCTTGTTCTTCCAGGACGCGCGGAATCGCCGCACCCAATCTATGTCGAAGTCGGTGATGCATGGTAGTCCATGCAATGCCGCGAAATCTTGCAACTGTCGAAAGAGCAAGCGGTATTTGTAGAGCGTAGGTTCGCGCAAGTTCCGAGCCTCGGCGTCAGCCACAAACTTATCGCAAGTTTCCTTGACGGTCAGCGGCTTCGGCCTTTCGACTCGCTGCCCCTCTGCCTCCCACTGGCGGACAAGTTCCTGTGCCCGCTGCCAGTCGCGGAGGCGAAGTGACTTGCGTATCTCAACTCCATTCAGTGAGCCATCGATCCAGATCGGGCACAAACAACGACGGTACCCGCGCCCATCGATTCGTTGCTTGCAATTCTTTCGGTGACGGCGATAAATGGTCAGCATTGTGGAACGCTCCTACCGAACTTCGATGATAGACGAGAATGAACCCGTTCGAGCACAGTCTGCGGGATGCGTAGCGTGACGTACCGTCTCTTGTGGCGTGGACTCCGCTCCCCTAGCACAAGCACGCCGGGCTCATTCTCAAAAAGTTCGCGAACCTTATCGACACTTAGATTCCACATTTCGGCGATTTCCGTAACGGCGTAGTGCCGCTCGATGTGCGCCGAAGTCTCGATTTGTGATGGTACAGCCATTGCGTCGCGGTGACTCCTGCGGGTCTAGGATATCAACGAGTACCTCGTCGATTCAGCTCTCCAGCCTCCGAGAGTGCTCAAGAAAATTCCTCTTGCATTCGCTGGCCAGATGAGCTACGCTAACGTAAACACTGTACACCAGCGTAGGAGAATATGTCAATATGATGTCGCTTCTCAAAAAGAAGCCCCGCTATGAAGTCATTTCGATTCGCCTCAACGAAGACCGCCTCAAACTCCTAGAGCGCTATCAAAAAGTCCTCGGCGATCAACTTGGACGCGAGGTGTCTCTCGGTGAGGCCGCCTTCGTTGTCATCGAAGAGCGCGGCGCTGGCTTGGACCGCGAGACAGTGCGGCACGAGATGCTTAGCACCCCGACCTCTTCTCTCTATCGCATTCGCAAGAGGTGGGAATCGCAGCACACGCTAACTATCCCCGAGTGGGACGTCCTCGCGCACTACGTTCAGATTGCAGCTGAGGAGGAGAGGCAGGAGCCACCATTGCTCTGGCCTGCCATTCCATCCAGGGAGTCGTATCTCGCGCTGCTCGACGCCTTTGAAGCTGTCTATCTTAACCGGAAGAATCCGGCGTCGAAACACGCCTGGTATTACTTCCGGAATCTCGGAGGCCAGTCTACTGATTCCAAGGCTTCTCTTGAAAAGGACGGCGAGAAGGTACACCAAGCAGTTCTGAGACAGATTTCGACTCGCAGGGAACTCTTGAAACCTGCTGAGAAATGGCAGAGTCCTGGCACAGTTGGTGCGTGCTTACTCACCGCGATTCGGGATGAAGGAGTAGACAGCACCAGGCTCGATCAGGTCCTTGCCCCCTATTGGCCGACTCTTTGGGGCCTCGCCGCGAGGGGACATTGGGTGAGGCACGACCGCCAGCCTGTCCGCTCGTCGAGCCCTAAGGACGATGACTTTCGCCGCCGGATTATCCTGCCTGATCCGCTCAAGGTCGATGACCTGAAGCTCTCGCTTACGACGACAGGTTCCCCGGAGCTGGGCATGTATATCGACTTCGGCCCCACTCGCCGCTTCAACTATCTGATGGCTCGCTACTCTGCCTTGGCTGAGTTTCGGGCCTTGCTCGAAGGATGGTCGGCAAAGCATTCGTGGAGTGGTAGGCACTTCCTCATGACAGTCTCCAAAGAAAAAGGTGGTACGAAGTTTTCGCTTGAGCTCCGGCACCACGGTGTGTCCGTCGACTTCACCGAGAGCGAGTGGGATGCCCTCCGCGAACTGTTCCAGAACGCGTGGGCGATTCCCGAGGTTCAGCGGTGGATACAGGAGCTTGAGTTGGAGTATGGCGAACAGGGTTGATAGCGCGAATCGTTGGTTTGCGGCGCGTTTTGCGTGGAGCGGTGACTTCGGCACCGGGAGTTGGACTGACACGTCACCCCGTAACGGGTGCCGTATAGCAACGACGGTTGCTATATGGGAACTCATTGCAAACGCGGCAGGCTAGCAAATCGTAGCTCACCGTGGTTTCTGCGAAGCAACTTGCGGTTCCCCTATGGGAACTCGTTGATTTTGTTAGGTATCAGGCCGCCATCGCCCGCGCGCCCTCCATTCGGACCTAGGAAGAGATTTATGCCCACACCGCGCACTAAGTCCATCACCACCAAAGTCACCGAACAGGAATACGCGCAGTTTGAGGCTCTCGCTGGCGCACAGACGATCAGCGAATGGGCGCGTGAGGTGTTGCTCAGAGCCAGCAAGCCAAGTCCCTCCGACCAAACTATCGTGGCTGAATTGCTTGCTGTGCGGATGATCCTGGTGAACGTGCTGTTCAGCATCGCGAACCGCGAGCCGCTAACAAGCGAAGACATGCAGGACATGATCAATCGCGCCGACGCGTCCAAGCTGGCAAAAGCGTTAGACCGGCTGACCACGGCAACTACAGAACCACAGGCGGGATGAAGCGGACTCAAACGGAGCCTAGCGATGCAGACGGAATGGGGAAGAGACGAGCGGACGGACTGGCCCAACAGCAAGCCGGTGTACACCATCGTGTTATCGATCTTGTCCGTGGCAGCAGGCGCAGGGGTCGAATGCGTTCGTTTTCTACGGGACTGGACGCCGCTCGAAAGGCACTACCTCCTCACCTATGTCGGAACAGAGATTGCTGGGACCGTTCGGCAGAACGGACGGTACACGCTGCTTGAATTGGTGACGGATAAAGGGAGCCGGTTGGCGCTAGACAGCGAAGTAGTGCCAGTCGTGACGGCCAACGGAGAGAAAACGTTCGCGCTCACCAGCGAAGCTGTGAAGCAAGGAGCATTGCGACTTGAATGGCATCGAGCTCTTTACGAGAACGCCAAGCTGCATGCGTTCCTTAGCTCCTGGATTTATCACGACCAGACGCTCTTCGACCTGGCGAGGCCCGCGCTTTGGACCACGCCCATAGTGTTCCTTGTCGGCGTATGGCCGGCCACGTGGATGGAGCGGAAGTGCATAAGGGTGCTGCGCTACGGAAGGAAACTCCGGGACCGGACTTGCTTACCGTGGCGCAGTTCAACTGGAGACACCGCCGCTCAAGAGGAATCGGCTTCGGCAATGAGGACCGCACCGCGCTTGAACGGATGCTCGCCCTCAACAGTAAATTGCATATTCCACTCATCAAAGAGAACCGCCACTTCGAGATCATGGGGGACACTGGCGCCGGCAAGACACAACTCATCATTCAGCAACTTCTGCAGATCGAAGAGCGGAACGAAATCGCGATCGTGCACGACCCGGAGCGGGAATACACGCCGCGCTTCTACAAGCCGGAGCGGGGCGACGTGATCTTGTTTCCATGCGACCGACGTATGCCCTTCTGGAGTATCGGCGACGAAGTGCGGAATCCCGCCGAGGCATCCGCCCTGGCGGTATCACTCTTCCCGGACCGGCCCAACCAAGACCCCTTTTTTGCGGAAACACCGCGAAAGATTTTCGCGCACTTGCTGACCTACAAACCAACGGCGCAACAGTTGATTCATTGGATGTCCCACCCGGTTGAGATTGACCGGCTGGTTGCGGGCACACCCTGTGCGACGATGATCAATCCGCAGTCACCCGATCAGCGAAACGGCGTACTCGGCTCGCTCAACCGAGTAGCCGACGCGCTAAGCCTCTTGCCAGCCGAAAACGAAGCCAACGGATGCTGGAACACAGTGGAGTGGTCTAAGACGCGCAAAAGATGGCTGTTTTTCCCGAGCACCAACATGACTCGCGACCGCCTGATGCCACTGGTCAGCCTGTGGTTCGATTTATTGGTGATGCGTACGCAGGATGAGAGCGTGGAGGACGAGGAAAGGAAACTCCGCCGCGTGTGGTTCATTCTGGACGAGGTTGCGCTTCTGCAAAAACTGCCCAAGTTGCACGATGCCGTCACCAGGAACCGCAAGACCAACAACCCGATAGTTCTGGGCTTTCAGGGACGCAGCCAGCTGCAAAAGCATTACGCACTGGACGCTGAAGTGATGTTCTCGCAGCCGGGTACGAAGATTTTTCTGCGCACAAGCGAGCCAGACAGCGCGAAGTGGATCAGCGAAACCATCGGAGAGGTAGAAATCGAACAGATGCGCGAAAGCCGCACGCGCGAGCAATCTCCGCACTATCGCCATTCGAGGAACGACCAGTTGGAACGGCGCATCGAGCCACTGGTCCTGCCGTCGCAGATCATGGGGCTTGAGGACCGGCGCGGCTATGTGAAATTCGGCAACGCCGTCGTGCAGTTGAGCTTCCCTTACGTGAAAGTGCCGAAGACGCAGCCCGCGATCATCGAACGACCGACAGAGGCACTGCCATCGGAGCCGAAGGCAGCCGCCGCCGCGGCGGGAGCCGTTGGTCCTGCAAAGCCCAACGGAATCCCGCAGGAAGCCACGGCAGCTGAACTATACCCACGTCAGGAACAAACCCTCGAACATGCCGTCACGTCCCGTAAGAGACGCCTCTTCGAGTAGAGACCCATGCTTACGATCTCAAAGCCCCTTAGTGCAGGACAAGCCCACGCTTATCATCACGAGGAATTCAGCAACGCGCAGGAGAATTACTACAGCGAAGGTGACCGAATACGCAGCGAGTGGCAGGGCAGGCTGGCCGAGAAGTGGGAATTGCACGGCGAGGTTCGCGAGGACCACTTCCACAGGCTCAGCGAAGGCCAACACCCGATCACTGGCGAACAGCTAATCCGCCACCAAGCAGCCAGAGAATACATGAACAGGCGCGGCGACCAGGTAAGCCCGATGGAACACCGCGCAGGATGGGACGCGACGTTTTCGGCGCCCAAGAGCGTATCGCTTACGGCCCTTGTAGGCGGCGATGACCGGGTACGGGAGGCACACCGAGAAAGCGTGGCTGTTGCGCTCGACGGGAATCTTCCTGCCGAGACAACGGGCAAGTGGGTTGCAGCGAAGTTCGAGCACGATAGTGCGCGACCCGTGGACGGCTACGCCGCACCCCAACTACATACCCACGTCGTCTTTTTCAATCTCACCGAGACAGAGGACGGCGAAGCCCATGCCCTGCAACCACGGGAGCTCTACAAAACCCAGCAGTACGCGACGGCAGTGTACCGCTCGGAACTGGCCCATCGGTTGAAAGGACTTGGTTACGAAACCGAGCGCGGCGAGAGCAGCCAGCCGGAAATCAAAGGATACAGCAAAGAGTATCTGGAGGCGTCGAGTCCGCGCCGCCGGCAGATCGAGGAACATCTGGCGAAGCACGATCAGCGAGGGGCAGGTGCGGCGCAGATCGCCGCGCACCAGACGCGACAAGGAAAGCTGGAACTGTCACACGAAGCGATGCAGGAGCGGCATCATGCGATGGCGGAAGCCTTCGGCAATCAGCCCGAGCGCGTTGTCGAAGGGGCGCATGTGCGAAGAGAGCAGCTAAAGGAAGAACTCCCGAAGGGAACCATCAGCCAGGCGCTCACCTACTCGCGAGAGAAAAATCTGGAACGGGAAGCAGTGGCCGATGAGCGCGAGTTGCTGAGGGATGCACTGAAACGCTCAATGGGTGACGCCAGGGTTGCAGAGGTTAAAGCGGAGTTCGAGAAACGGGTCCAAGCAGGCGAATTCATCGAGACGAGCAATCGCGCGCCGGGACGCGCGTTCACCACAAGCGAGATGATCGAGCACGAGCGCAAAACGATCCAAGTGATGCGCTCGGGGCAGAACCAATATGTACCAATCGCGAGTTTCAAGACACGCCGCGAGACCGCGCAAGACCACTCGCATTTGAGCGAGAGCCAGCGTGCAGCAGTCGAGCAAATCCTGTCGAGCCGCGACCAGGTGGCGGCGCTCGAAGGTGTCGCCGGCGCGGGCAAGACTACTTCTTTAGCCGCGATTCGTGAAGCTGCCGAGCGCGATGGTTACAAGGTGGAAGGCTTTGCGCCAACGTCACGCGCGGCGCAAAAACTCGGAGAGGCCGGAATCGAATCGAGCACGTTGCAGCGGCATCTGGCGCGGAGCCAAGAACCGCACGACGGACAGCAACGGCTTTACGTTCTCGACGAATCGAGTCTAGCGAGCACGAAGCAGATGAACGACTTCCTGCATCGGCTAAAGGAAAACGACCGCGTATTGCTGGTAGGCGACACACGCCAACATGAAGCCGTCGAAGCAGGCCGGCCGTATCACCAGCTACAGGAAGCAGGAATCGCGACGGCGCGACTGCAGGAGATCGTGCGGCAGAAAGACTCGGCGCTCAGGGACGTGGTGGAAAAACTCTCGCGAGGCCAGGTCAAAGAGGCAATGGAGAAGCTCGATGCACAAGGCCGCATGCACGAAATTCTCGACCGCGACGAGCGGATGGCCTCCATCGCGCACGAGTATATGAAGCAGCCAGAAGGGACGCTCGTAGTATCCCCAGACAATCAATCTCGGATGGAAATTAATCAAACGATTCATTACGCGATGCAGGACGCCGGGAAAATACCGTATCGCGAGCATGAGATGACAGTGTTGGTCGCCCGGCAAGAGATTACTGGAGCAGACCGACAGTGGGCGACGCAATATGAACCTGGCGACGTGGTGCGCTACACGAGAGGCAGCAAGACGCAGGGCATCGAGGCTGGAGAGTATGCCCGCGTCGAGCACGCGAACGAGAAAGAGAATCTAGTAACGGTGAAACGCAAGAACGGTCAGCAAGTGAGTTACGATCCGCGTCGGTTGCATGGCGTGACGCTCTACCGCGAGACAGAGCGCGGATTCAGTCAAGGTGACCGCGTGCAGCTCACCGCCCCGAATCGAGAGCGACACATCGCAAACCGCGAGCTAGGTACCATCGAAAAGATCGACGATAGCGGCAACCTCCAACTACGCCTCGACTCAGGCCGGACCGTCGCATTCAACATCAAAGAGAATCCGCATCTCGACTACGGATATGCGATAACGAGCCACAGCAGCCAGGGGCAAACCGCTGACCGCGTACTGATCCATGTGGATACAGAACTGGCGGGGGAAAAACTCGTGAATCGCCGTTTGGCGTACGTGGCCGTGTCACGCGGACGCTACGATGCCCAGGTCTACACAAACGACAAAGGCCAGCTTGCCGGCCAACTCTCTCGCGACGTGTCACGCCGATCCGCAATCGAAGCGAGCCGCGAATCCGTATCCCCAGCGCGCGAGATCGAGCCGTCAACCACACGAAGCCAGGGGCACGAGCATACCCAGGCCGAAGGCCACAGCATCAACAGATAGATCTGGATTCCCTCCGTTCTCCCCGCCGTCAAGGGTCACGCCCGCTGCGCGGCTTCTTGCAGTTGCCCTTGGCCGCGAATTCGCTTTGGGATTTTCCCAACTAGGAGAGGCATGGGCTCTCTCCGATTAGCTAGCGGCCGGAAGTTGACGAGCATTCGGGATCTTTGGATGTCGCTCTTCTGAATCATCCAGAGTGCCGTTCTTGAATCGCCTTTGCTGCATGTAAGAGGCTTCCATGCGTGCTTGGAGCCGTTCTGCTGCGTGGTGGAAGGACGCCATTTCGCCCTCATACGCTGTAAGCCGAACGGCACGACGCCTTTCCTTCGGCGTGAGTTTGCATTCCAATTCAGCCTAGAGGTCCCGAAAGCTGTGAATTTTGCTCCAAACACTGGCACGTTCGTGGTCTGCAACGACTCGAGAAGGCTAAGGGCGTGAAGGCGCGCATGGCAGCTCTCACACCAGAGGAGAGGAAAGAGCTTGCCACGAAAGCAGCACGCGCACGTTGGGCAAAGGCCAAGAGACGCAAACGCTCTGCCAAAACGTAGGGTGGATGAAGGGGGCGTATAATCTTCTTATGGCTAAGGATGTGATCCACATCTCGGAGGCGGAGGCAGCTAGCGACTTTGCTGCGCTGACCATACTGTCCGGGAAATCCTCGAACAAGTGAAGGCGGTTCAGGGTGAAACCGAAATCGGCGTGTCGGTCGTGACCATCGCCGAGTTGGTGCATGGAGCCTATCGCACCAAGACCCAATCGCAACAGCAGCGACGACTGGAGTTCATCGAGCGGCTGTCGAGCGACGTGCCCGTGCATCCGGTGACGCTCGCCATCGCGCGACTAGCCGGGCGCATCGAAGGCCAACAGGAAGCTATAGGTGTTCAGTTTGCGTTTGAGGATTTGTTGATTGGCGCGACAGTTTTGCATCTCGGTTATGAGGTCGCGACACTGAACAGTCCGCGATTTCCAGAGAATCCCCGGTCTTTCCGTGATTCAACTCTGCTCACTCGGAGGATCCGCAGACAGACTCCGTGCGTCAATTTCAGCGAGCAACTCGGTTCGGGTGCGGCTCAGGTTAATCATTGGGGGGTAGTGCTTTTTTTTGGACCGGAAGGTGCGTGTCGCGCTGTCCAGGATGGCAGTCTCGACGATTCAAGCGCTTTGCGGTCCGACTCGTCGTCCATCAGCGCGTGGCTCAGGATTTTTGCCACGACTTGTTTGGCGTCGAAATAAGTCTCCGCCAACTTGCGCGCGGCGCGGCAATGACGCTCGTAGTCGGCGTTGATCGCGTCGAACGCTTCAGAGGCCTGTTGCGCTGTGGAGAAACGGAACATCCCCTCTCCGTTGGGGAGGAATGAGCTGGGGCCAGTATGCTGCACGACAACTGGCTTTCCAGTGGCCAGGTAGCAAAGTGTGCGGTCGCTGATCCAAGACGTTTGCAGCTTGATATAGGAACGCTTCGCGCAGCTAAACTCTCCGCGCGAACGCTGAATATAGGTTTGGTAGATCTCAGGCGTGCTGGCGACCTCACATGCTTGTCGGATGCGCCAACCACAATTCTCCAGGTTTTTCCGCTCTTGCATGTCCCGATCAGTGCGCAAGACTAAGGCCAACTCCAAGGGCTGACGAGTGAGCTGCGGTAGACCGGCGAACTCCAAGAAAGCCACTCGTTTTGTGTTCTCGTAGGTTTCATCGCGGTCCACAACCCAGTCAGAGGAGTCCCAGGTAGATACCGTCGTGAAGGCCCCGCAATATGGGTCGAAGGTATAGGGCCAGCGCTCGAGGCAAACCGCTGGCCGGATGTGAATCCAGTTCGGGCCGCCATTTGGAATCTTCCCCCCGCATCGTCCAACGCCCTCGCCGATGGTGAAGTAAAAATCGTGCTCGGGCACGCGGAGCTGCCCGCGAGTGATCCAAAATTGCAAAAGGCCGGGATCGATGTCCACCAGCGCCGTACGCTGAAAGCGGGACAGCAACGCGGAACTGATGGCGTAGTGGAAATTCAATAACAGATCCGCGCGTCCAAAAATCGCTTCGGCCTCGCCACGCGTCATGTTGATGTACTCCGCAGGCGCTTCGGATGAGGGTTCTTTGCTCGACGTGCGATAAAGAATGTACTTGCCACTAAGGCCGTATTGTTGCATCCGCGCATGGAACGTGGCGAGCGCGGCGGCTTCCTGGTCCTGACGCCCCTTGGTGCGAAAAGCTTCAAGCCAATATACATCGTGGCCCAAAAGCCGCAGCCCGAGAACATATTGCAGATAGACCCAGAAGTGTCCGCCACCTTGTGGATAATTCACAACGTCGTACGCGGAAATGACAACCGTCGCCATCTTTAACTCTCTATAGTAGGCCCAGTCGTTCTGCCGACGCGTGAAGGTGATCGTAACGCGTGAGGTTTTTTTCGCGAACAGTCCAATCGGGCCGCTCCCCGAGCCAACGAAAGTGAAGATAGATTCTTGCGGCATCGAGGGTATGTTCGAAGGTCCGAGGAGGACCTTCAGGCCAGCGCGTGCACACGTAAGCGCGCTCACACTTCCTCACAACGTCGGCGGGCCAGTGTTTTCCTTCCGTCAGTGCCGCCAAGTCGATCTCACCCGTAGCGATTGCGGCCGATTCCCAGTCGACAGTGAACACGGTTTGGTTTCGAACCAGGATAGTCTTGGCGTAGAACTCGCCGTGAATAACCGTTTGAGGCCCGGCCAGCAACGGCGCAAACCACTCATCGGTCCTACATAGCTTGGTCAGCCAGGGAAAACGCCCGTGCAGCGGGCGCGAGAAGTCGACGGTCCGCTGCGCCCAACCACGGTAATATTCGGCATCGTACCTTTTCAGGAACGACAATGAGAGATCCCCGGTGCGTTCCTCATATGCAGCGTGGAAATTCCCGATCCAGCGGGCCGCCTGTGCCATCGCTCGGGGTTGACGCGTTAGCCGCTTCCAGACGATGTCACTCACACGTACGCTGCGATACACGTATTCCAGGAATAGAGAAATGTCTCCGGTGTTTGGGTCCGTGTGCGCCCCCAGGCACTTCGGTTTGAAGTTGGGTAGCGAGTGCAGCACGCGGCGATACACCTTGGTTTCATAAGGAACATCGCCACGGTGTCCGTAACACTCATGGCTTTGCCCCGTCTGGTATTTGACAAAGACCCGGCGTTTGCGGCCGTCCGGCAATTGGCAGGTGACAATCTCATTCGGGAAGGTGCTCATGAATGGCGGAAGAGTTCTTCTGAGGATTTTCACTGGATGCTGTTCACGCCCATCGCCCTCTAGGCCAGCGGTGAGCCGAAGTGTCAGAGTCGGCGAGTCAGGCAGCAGCGAGGCCGGGGTTTTCAAGGTTTCGCGTCCAGCATTTCGGTTTCGCACGGCAGCACCGGCGCAAGACCTTCAAACCATTGGTCCACTTCGGCCAAGGACTCCCAGGCCCAAGGCGCTCGATCCTGCACTAGGGCGATGGCGGGCCAAATAATACGATTGGCCAAGCGCGCATACTCGGCGGTCTCGAATAGGAAGTTCAACATTGGCATCGGCGGCAGGCACCAACCTCCACGTGACGTCTCCTCACGATAGACGTCCAAAACCCAAGACCGCTCCTGAGACGGCAGTCGCAAGAGAAAGGTCGAGAGGTCGTAGCTTGCCGGTCCAACAGAAGCATGGTCCCAGTCGATAAGGCGCACGTGGAGCCCATGGGCAGTGGGGATGACGAAAACGTTGATGGCCCACAAATCGCCGTGCAGCAAAGTCTCCGGGCCGCCCCAGGCGCCCAGGGCCTCTGCACGTTCCGGCAGTTCTTTGCGCAGTGTGGACAGCCGCTGGAGCAGGCTGTCGCGTACCGGGGTTTGTTGGGAAGACGGTTGACATGCTTCCAATGCGTAGATGGCGTCGCGCACATTCGCATCGTAGAAGTGAATACCCAGGTCGCAACCGTGAAGCCGAACTTCTCCCAATAGCGGGTGCCGCGCGAACTGTAGGTGAAGCCGTGCAATCAACTTGATCGCCGCGCCCACGCTCTCACGGTCGAATCGATGGACATCGAGTTCGCAGGGACCCAGGTCGTCATAGGCATGCCAGACACAGTTACCGCCAGGCTCTACGATACTCCCTAGCAGAGCTGGACCGTTGTCACTCATGCCCACCGCGGGCAACCAACGTTTCTCTACCAATTCGCTGCGCCGACCGATTTCTGGTCTCAGACGCTTGACGATCAGCTGACGAGTTTTACCATTGATGACGAAACGCAGCCGGAAAACGCGCGAGGCGCGAGGCTGCAGCGTTTGCTCCTCAATCAAACGGCCCTCTGCCTCGTGGCCGCCAAGCAACCGCTGTAGCAAGGCTCGCACTTCGGTCAGGCCTGGCTGGTCCCGGCCTTCGAGCACCTTGTCCAGGCCTTCAATCATGTGCAGCTCCGTTGGAAGGCGCCTAACGCTTCGCTGATGGAGAGTTCGTAAGATCGTAGCAGGGCTATGGCCTTAACCAGTTGGGTTGAATCAATGAACTCTTGGCCGGCTGTGGCCCAACTCATTTGGTCGACCATGCGGAGAAGGTTGCCGCAGGCAGCGACGGCTTGAATATCGCGCAAATCCAGGCGCGAATACTCACGGTTTAAGATTGAGCAGTAGAGGCTGAGGTCTGGACTGGCCACGCGATCAATGAGCTGAGCCAGATCGGCGGCCGGCACACCCCAGCCAGCGAATTCCCAGTCGAATACCAGCAGCGCAGGGCCGGTGGCGGCGTCGCGGATGCGGAGATTCTTGTTGACGAAATCGCCGTGCACCAGCGTCCGTGGCATCACGTCACAGATTTCCTCCAACTCGTCCCACAACGATTCCAGCGCGTCGAGGTGTGCAGCGATATTGCGGAACACTGTGGCATCCTCGACCGACAATGCACTGCCACCCAAGTGACGCAGTAACATGGTCCGGCAGCCGCGCAGCAAGCGCAGGTAATGATCGAGGCCGCGGCCTGGGAGGCAGGACTTGAGATCGTGCGCCAAGGCGGTCAACTGCGTTTCCGCCAACCAACAGCCTGCAAGCGCACGATTGTGGGGAAGCTGCGGCGAATACCGAGCACCGGCAGCATCTTCAAGGAAAAGCCAGCAGAACTCTCCTTCTGGCTCTTCCAGCAATCCATAGCAACGTAGCGCAGGCATCCCGGTGAGCGGCAGCAGGTCCTCGTAAATCGTGTGTTCGATACGCGCCGTCGAGACGCGGCACCTCTTGGCGATGACTCTCGCGACCCCCTGCTTGACGTGATTGAGCCGGTAAACTGTGCTGTATCTCCTCTGTTGCAGCACTTCAAGGCTGCCAGGCACCCAGGAGTCCGATTGGATTTGAAGCCAGGCCTGAACAGCAGGATGCTCCCGCATACCTTCCGTCAAGACTTCGGGGGTCGTTCGTTCAGACATGGGCATTGCTCGCTGCGACGGTCGGGGCCGCTGTTTGCGGCGGCTCCCCCTGGGCGGCCCGCTCCGCCGCCGCGAAGAAGTATTGCACCAGCAGCCGCAGGGCGTCTGGAACACCTTTGAAGCCGGGAATGCTGCACATGTCCACAACGTACAGGGTCCCTTCACTTTCGATTATGTCTACGCCATATAGGTCTATACCAAAGGCGCGACCGCAGCTCACGGCAAGTTCACGCAACTCCGGCGTGAGAGTGAAGGGCTCCCCATGTTTTTCTTCTTCCGTCCGGCGTGGAAAGACTTTCTTGACGCCAAAAAGACGCCCTCCGATTGCATAAATCTTTCGGTCGCGGCCGTCGTTCGCGTGGTAGCGCTGTGCAAACACGGGCTCGCGGCCGCAATTCACCTCGGCGAGTTCGGCAGGGGACCGGATGATGCGAACATGGTGGCCGCCTGCTCCCTGATACGGCTTGATGACGAGCGGCCCCCAATCCAGCAGTGGAACTAGCTGGTCGGGGTGTGATGCAACGTACGTCGCCGGAGTGCGGATGCCTGCAGCCTGGAGGATTCGGGAGGCGATGATTTTGTCGCGCAGCGCGGCAGACACAGGATACGGATTCACGATGGCGGCGCCCAGCTCATGGAGCGCACCCGCTAAGCTGAGAGAAAGACCGCTCGTATGGCGCAGCACATAGAGGTCATGCTCGATCCGAACTTTCGATAGGTCGACCATCCCGTCCACCGGGTGGATGACGTCGACGAGCGCGCCAGATTCCCCGAGCGCTCGCACAACGTCGGGCATAAGGCTCCTACTCTTCTGCGAATAATGCGGCAGCAAGAATCCAATTCGCACTTTCCTCATGGCCTACTCTCCATCACTGCGGCCATTTGATTCCTCGCGCTTGGCTCAATGGCAGCAAGCCGTCCCTCTTCGATCCTCACAATGACGTCGCACTGTTTCAAAGCGCTGGGCCTGTGCGTGATAACGAGCGTAGTCCGCCCTTGGGCAAGCCGTTCCATCGCATCCAGGATGAGCATCTCCGTCCGGACATCCACCGAGCTCGTTGGCTCGTCGAGAATCAATATCGGCGCGTCCTTCAAAAATGCACGGGCAATGGAAATGCGCTGGCGTTCACCTCCTGAGAGGCGCATGCCACGGTCACCGACGAGCGTCTGATAACCCTCCGGAAGTTTCGAGATGAATTCGTGAGCGTTCGCAGCCTTTGCAGCAGCCACAATTTCAGCTTCGCTTGCGCTGGGCCGCGCATAAGCAATGTTCTCCGCAAGGCTGGTGGAAAACAGGACGGACTCCTGAAGAACGACAGCGAACTGGTTCCGTAAGTCCTTCAATTTGTAATCGCGGAGGTCAACCCCATCAAGCAAGATTTGTCCTTCAGTGGGATCGTAGAAACGAGTCAGCAGATTCACCAGCGTGGTTTTGCCCGCGCCCGTGGTACCTACAATGCCCAGGCACATTCCGGAGTCCACTTCAAATGAAACTTGTTCCAGGGCTGGCCGGTGTTGCCCATACGTGAATGAAACACTCTTGAAAGCAATCCTACCTGTTGCGTGTACCAGTGACCGTGGATTGGCTTTCTCTTCCACTTCGGGAAGCTCATCGAGCAAGGCGAACGCCCGCTCAATGTTTGCCAAGTAGGACTGGAGAGCTGCGGAGTTCTTGCCCATGGTTTTCAGAGGTTCGTAAAGCTGGGTTACATATCCCATCATCAGCATGAGATCACCGAGCGTAATAGCGCGGGATTGCACCTGCCGGAATCCCACAAGAAGTACCGAAGCTGTTCCAATCGCGGAGGTCAATCCAACCAGAAAGTTGTACTTTCCTTCCGCCAGCGCCAGCTTCAGCCGCGCACGCATGCTTTCGAAGCTGCGCCGGACGAAACGATGCCTTTCGTCTTCCTCTTTTCCAAACGCTTTCACCACGCGCAGCGCCCCAAGAACTTCTTGCACCACGCTCAATGCGGACTTTTCAAGCTTCTTCACCTCGCGCGAGCCGCGACGCAGGCGGCGCCGATAGACCTTTGAAATCAAAAAAAGGACGGGTGAGATCACCAAGGCGACCACAGCAAGTTGCCAATCGATTTTCATTGTGACATACAGCATTCCCAGCAGCGTGAAAGCGGAACTGATGAGCGGAATGAAGCGTTCAGCCACGATGGCTTGAACCGCAGCCGCATCATATTGGACGTTATAGAGAGATTCAGCGGTTCCCTTAACGTCGTGATAGGAAAGCGATAAACGCTGCATCTGCGAGAAAAGGTCAGATCTAAATGCTAAGAGGACTTTTTCGCCGGTGTACGTCTTCAGGAGTGTCAGGGCTAGTGTCTGAATCTGGGCGAGAATCGTCACAGCAATCAGCAGGCCGACGGCAAAGAGCAACGCTGATGATGGGGAGAGGCTGAATCCGGCCGGCAGGAATGAGCTAATCAAATGAGGAAGCGGCTTGGAGCCGAGCCCGCTGTCGAGAGCGATCTTCAGCGGCAAAGGGACCAGCAACGCCAGAGGAGTTGCCAGTAAGCCGAGAAGGAAAAGACCAATTAGGTGTGTCCAATAAGGCCGCGCCCACCGGAACAAACGAAGGTAAAGGGCGAGGTCACGATTCGAACTGGGCTGCTTAATAGTCATCACGCGCGCTCGAAGTCTAGCTTAATGAGGGCGCGATGGATCGCACCTACTGCCACGGCCGCGCTCCTAAACGTTATAGCTCCAAACATGACGCCCAATGGGCCGAGGATGCCGGCTGCATATATGGAGTGATCCAACATCGCTCCAAAGCATGCAAGCATTAGGAGAAGAGTTGTGCCTGCTCCCGAGATCGAGAACCATGGCCGAGAACGAAGGCGCAGCATGTGCTTGCCTCGTCCGTAGTTCTCCGAAACCATATAGACGCGTAAGCCCCCGAACAAACCTCCACGAATCTCCAAGTCCCAACTGTCGTAATCACCGCCTCGACGCACGACCGCGCCGCCGGACCGCAGCACTGATTCCAATGACAGGAGTACCTCGGTGCTATCGAGCCATTTTTCACTCCAGAGCTGAAACATCCGCGGCCATGGGAATGAGAGGGTTGGAAAACGGCGGATTCTCCCGGCCGTGACGGAATAAACCAGACGGCTCCACAGGCGAGTTAGAGGCTGCATTAGGTGAAGCAGTCCCGTAACAACGCGCAGGCGAAAGCGAGTGAAGCGGTTTTTCGTCGACGCAGGAAAGCGGACCTTCAATGCTGCGCTCATTGCTGAGACAATCGACAACACGAAAGGAACAGCCGCTACAGGTAAAACGTCGAGCAGACGTCCCCAAAACATGCTGACGGCACAGAGCGCCGCCAACACAAGATTCGTCAGCTGCCACTCGTGCGTGAGTGGCAGTGAGTTCAGAAGGTTCGGTGCAGACTGGTACAGTCGCGCATAACCTGCTGTTCCCCAAGTTCCCTGATAAACCCGCCCTCGCGACAACGAAAGTGAGCGGAATATTCCGTTGACATATATGTGTCCTGCCCACGTTGCGTAGCCACCGGAATTGTACTTTTCCGGCCACTTTCTCTCGAGCATAGCCTCGGCTTTGCCGTAGCCCATCTGTTGTTTCCAATATGCCCGCACAGTCCTGCGATAGTGATGCCAGACCATGGCCGCGGGACTGAACCCGAGCTTCCCGCCCCGCTCCCGCGTTCTCCAACAAACATCCACGTCGTCCCCAGCTTGCCGGAATTGCGGATCAAATCCATTGATGGCCTCCAGCCAGTTCCTGCGGAAAGCCATGTTACAGCCGGGAATGTGCTCTGCTTCACAATCGGAAAGGAGCACGTGGGCCGGACCTCCCGGCGAGTTGGCGATGCAATTCGCAGTGTCTCCGTCATCCGGGACTGGTATATTCGGGCCCCCGACGCCCGCGTAGTCTTCTTTGAGGAATGCGGCGGCTAGATATGTCAACCAATCGGGATCGGGGCGGGCATCATCATCAATATAAGCGACGATCTCTCCTGTTGCTGATTGCCATCCCAAATTTCGGGCCGCGCTAAGACCTTGGTTCTCAGTGCGGACCAACCGGACGTCGTACTCGGCCGCAATATCGCCAGCGCCGTCCGTTGAGCCATCATCAACCACGATGGTTTCATAGTTGGGATAGCGAAGTTTTCCGATTCCCTCCAAGCACTCGCGAATGGTGCGACTGCCGTTAAAAGTGCACACCACGACAGATATTTTCGGCCATGTTTCTTCGGAAGCGAACGGGACTTCCTGGAACGCTTTTCGAACAACGCCAAGCGCCTGCTTCGGCTTTCTTGTACGACTCGTCAAACCAAAATCCCAGTCGTTGACATCCTCGCCACCTCTGTACCATTCGTCGGTCCAAGCATAGACAAATGCTCCCGCGCAACCTGCGGCGAACGTCTTTCGTATCTGCCAGTCCAGGCAAGCAGCCTGCGCCTTGTCTCCATTCCTGTGGCTGTCGAGCCCGATTTCCGTCACGAGCAAAGGACGATTGCCAGCGAGGTTCTGCAGCCGCGCGAGATAGGCCTCATATTTGTCTTGCGACTCTAGGAAAACGTTGAAGCAAACCAAATCGAGAAAGGACAAATCCAAGTATTCCGTCGATGGATAATTTGCGTAAGAAACGAGAGCTTCGGGATCCTCTTCTTTGACTTCGTCGTGTAACTGATTAACAAATTTCTCTACGGCACTTGCTCCGTGCCAGCGCACTATGGTTGCAGGGATCTCATTAGCTACAAGATAGCCTAAAACCGCTGGATGACCAGCGCACGCCCGTGCTCCGCCTCTAACCTGCTTTCTGATCTCTCGAACCATTTTTTTCTCATGTAGGAAGGTATAGTGTCGTTCCCCTTGCATCCCAACCAAGACGTGCAGGTTACACTTCAGGGCAATTTCAAGAAGCCAGTGCGGTGGGGGCGTGTAGGTTCGGACAGCGTTCACGCCGTTCGCAGACATTAGAGAGAAATCCTGCTCAACCACCCTCGGTGAAGGAAAGGCGCTGCCGTCCATGCCAGGCCGAAATGTTCCGTACGTTACGCCTCGAACATAAAGCTTCTCCTGGCCAACCCAAAGAAATTTACCGCCTAGGACAGCTCGCGAACAACCGAGAGCTATTTTTGGAGCGGAGCTAAGCTCCAAAACAATCTCCGACCCAGGGACTGACGCAACGGTAGGATCGACAATCGGAATTATTCTCACAGACATAAGCGCGCTCCAACTGAACTAGCTGGCAGGTTGTCGAAGTCACAATGGATTTGCCTGGGCCGTTTGCCACCTGGTTCACGCGTAGCAGCGCCGATGCGATACGCAGAAGAAACGTCTGCCGAACAGCTATTGAGGACTACAAACTCGAGGCCCACTCGGACGAGTGGCTTAACTGCGCGATTCCCGAGGCCAGACGCCCAGCCCGCCGAGAAGACTCGAATCCCGCGGCGAGGCGAATGCTCGCGTACGCTAGATTTATTCGAAGAAGCTGTCCTAGCCATCGTTCATCACCTGAGATCGAAATCAAGAATGCATATGAAATTTGCTATCGGTAACCGTTCACAACCAAAGGGTCGTAGCTTGCTCCACGTCCGAATTTCTCTGAGATCGCTGTCCTCCAAATTCAAAAGCTATACTTCGTGGAAAACTGGATTGTCCTTGCCGGGCCTGCCGCATTGGCCTTACCGAAGAGCGGGGAACTCACCACTCCGATGATCCTGGTGACGTTCGTATGATTGATGGCATTGAACGCGTCCACGCTGAATTCCAAGCTGCGCCTCGAACGACGACGCTCGCCGGCAGAGATGCGCTGAAGGCTGAACAGCTTCGTGACACGCAAGTCGAGTTGTACAGTTCCCGGGCCGCGGCCTGTGTTTCGGGTCACTCCGGGGGGCCGCGTGATGGTGTCACCGCTGGGATCTGACCCTGTGGTGATGTTGAAAGGAGCTCCGCTGGCCGCCGAAAGAATCGATCCCGCGCGGAAGCCGAATGGTAGTTGCGCTGTTCCTGCGAAGTTCAGGCGATGTCTACGATCAAAGTCAGCCGGCCCTACCTCTGGCCGCAAATCATAGTTGTCCGCCGGGAACAAAAACGAGCCCGGCCCGTTACTCGGTGCATCATCGGTGTATTTGGAGAAGACATACTGTCCGTAGCCCTTAAAGCGCTTTCCCAGTCCTCCGCGAAACGTCAGGCTCAGGGCGTGTCCGCGAAGGAACGCCGTCGATACGACCTCCTCAACGTTCGAGAAGCTCGGATCCGGGCGAAGACCGGACCCTATTGGTAATGGAGCGTTGACGTCGCGAATGCGGAAAAGGTGCACGCCATGCAAGAAGGAATATTCCAATGAAAGCCAGGTTCCTTTCCATATCTCTTCCTCGACTCCGGCGCTCGTCTGTATCAGATAGGGGGACTGCGCTTCGGGCGCCACGCGCATAACGCTCGGCGCTGGAGTTGTTACTTGGCCGCCCGAGAATGGGTCCGGATAGGACGGGTAGGAAATGTCGATCTCGCGGACGCGCACGCCGTCCAAGAGCAGCGCATCCTCTGTGGCGGACCGCGGCAAATTGTCGTAGAAGATCCCAGCGCCCGCACGCAGCACCGTTCTCTTCCGTTTGCCGGGCGCGAATGCTAGCGCGAGCCGCGGAGCAAGATCTCCACGGTTGTCAAGCGTGTTTTGCCAATCGTACCGCAGCCCAAACGTAAGGCTAAGGCTTGGCAATACTCGCATCGTGTCCTGCGCAAATCCGCTGGTTTGCTGCTCAAGGTAGGAAATTTCCGGTTCGCCTTGATTTGCTTGGAACAGATCCGGCGTGCCCACGTGGTTTTGGACGACATTTCTGTATTGATCAACACTGCTAAACTGAAACGTTCCGCCAAAATTCGTTGCTTCGAAGACATGCGACCACTCATTCCTGACCGTTGCACCAAGAAGGAAGCTATGCTTTCCGCGGATGTAAGTCGCCGTATCCTGTATATCAAACGCGTGCCTTTCTTTGTCATCAAAAGATTGGGATGGTCCACCGACAAACGCGCCGTTCACCAGAATCTCCGGCCCACTGGCCCGGCTCCCGGATCGTGACGTCTGATCTTTGAAAACAAATATGATCTCGTTACGGAATTGCGGTGACAAGGCTGCACTTTCGATCAACTGCACCCGATGTGTGTACCGATCCGCGCTGGTCCCTTGTTCGGGCAGATTTAACGCCCCGACTCCGTTGTTTTTGCTGGAGTGATCGCTGAATGTATAGTTCAGGGAGAGTGTTTGCATCTCCGTCAACCCCCATTGCGTTCGCGCGAAGAAATGGTCCCGTCGTTGCGGCGTAGGCACGTTAATGTTGATAGGACCCGTTAGGGCGACTGTATTCAAAGCATTCACAACGGTGCTCTCATCGTTCATCAAACGGTCGCCCGCAACAAAAAAGTAGCTATTCTGCCCCAGCAGCGGCCCCCCCAAACTGCCCTCCAGAAAGCGGCGGTTCAGATCCGGCCTCGTGTCGGCAAAAGCGTTTCGTGCGTCGAAGACGGAATTCCTTGCAAGAAGTCCGATGCTGCCACGGTACCGATGCCCATGCCCGTGCTTTGTGGTAATTTCCGCCCGTGCAACGCCGGGATGTTGAAACTCTGCAGAATAGGGGTTGCGGTCGATTTTCACGGATCGTATCGCGCTACTGGGCATGTCAAGTTCTCCACCGTCGACACCATCGACGACGATTGAAGTTCCTTCATGGCCCTGTACTGCCGCCGATGCAAAAGTATCAATGAACGGAAGCAGGTAGTCGACATCAAGGGGGAGTCCATTGAAAAAGGTCTCATCCACTTTCATCGACTGAACATTGCTTTCAGGAGATATTCGATCGTTACTTGTATCCGGTCGAACGATGACTTCCTCTTCCACGGTTTCCAGCTTCAGCTTAATCTTCAAGGGGTTCAGCTTTTCCGTTCCCACTTGAATGTTCGTCTTGTATGGCTCGAACCCGCCCGCTTCAATCTGAAGGAGGTAAGTTCCAAGTGTCAGATCCGTGAAGCTGAATCTGCCATCTTCTGCAGTCACCGCCTCCTGTTTCGTGTTCGTCTCTTCATTGACTAGAGTCACTTTCACACCGGTCAACCTTCCGCCACCCAATTCCACAACTTTGCCGGTTATGTTCCCACTCTCATCGGCCAGAAGGAGGAGCGGGAACATCACAAGTGCGAGAAACAGGCGCAACGCGACATGCAGCGCAACAGTGGAATCCTCGCAGCCACTCCATGTAAAAGGCTGACGCAGGCCCCCGTGGCGAAGACTGGAGTGCAAGTTCGCCGGCACCGGCGATTGCCGCCGCGGGTTCCAGCCACTGGAGAACACGCCAACTAGTTGGTAGTCAGTCTGCTGCTGCACGCGAACCTGTACCTCCGTGAACCTCCAGATTTACTCGAGCTGCAGGAACGTGAGATCGACTGGCGTGCCATTGCCAGGCCGTTTCAGCGATTTCATCCAACGAAGAGTGGCGCGGCTCCCATCCCAGAAGTTCCTTGGCTTTCCTGCCATCTGCCACGAGAGATGGAGGATCGCCGGCACGGCGTTCCGCCTCCCGAACGGGAACATAACAGCCACTCGTTCGCTCCACGGCAGCAATGACCTCACGCACGGAGTGGCCTTTTCCCGTGCCCAAATTAATGGCAGCATTCTGGTGGCTCTTGAGCATGTGTCTTAGGGCTGCAACGTGCGCCTCGGCCAAGTCCATCACGTGAGTGTAGTCGCGGACGGCAGTGCGGTCTGGAGTGGGATAATCGGTGCCGTAAATCTCGAGAGCCCGTTTCTCTCCAAGAGCCGCCTGAATGGCGAGCGGAATAAGATGAGTTTCCGGTGAATGGCTCTCTCCCAATTCTCCATCCGGGTCGGCACCGGCAGCGTTGAAATAACGCAGGGCAGTCCAGCGCAAGCCATACGCTTCTCCATACCAAGCGAGGATGCGTTCGACCATCCTTTTCGACTCACCATAGGGATTAATCGGGTTCTGGACGTGCTCCTCGCGAATGGGAACGCTTGTGGGAATGCCGTAGGTCGCGCAGCTGGAAGAAAAAACAATGTGCTTCACACAGGTGTCCGTCATCGCATCCAACAGCCGCAGCGTGTAGGTCACATTGTTGCGAAAATACTGGCGGGGGCGATGCATGGACTCGCCCACGTAGGCGAACCCGGCAAAGTGGACCACGGCCTGGATCCTGTGGGATTTGATTACTTCGTGAATTAGGGCGGAATCCCCAAGATCACCTTCGACCAGCGGGCCCCATTTCACGGCCCACCGGTGCCCGGTTGAAAGGTTATCCAGCACGATTGGCTCAAACCCTGTGCGAGCCAAAACTTTGGCAGTATGACTTCCGATGTAGCCCGCCCCGCCAGTCACGAGTACCCGCATCCGGCCTCCAGAAAAAGAAAATCTCCGCCACGGCCTCGGCTGGGGCGGAGATCGCAAAATGCTGATAGATTTCAAGACCGCGCGACTTCGATGCCGTCATTCACGTCGCATTCACACGGTATTAATGTAGGAAGGCTGCGTCAATTAGCGGATCGAAGTAACCAGTGGGGTTAAGGGAAAAACCTGAGAGGAGATGGATGAGATTATCGGCTCAGATGACGTACTGCAAACCGATTCGGTAATTCCGGCCGGATGGACCCTTTTCTGCCCAACGAACCTGAACGAGCGTGGGGATCTGTGCGGGCATGCGAGGAAACAAAAGCCGACCTTGAAGAAGCGCAGACCTTTGCGGAGCACGAGTCGCGATCACGCAAAAACCGCCGTCGGAAATGTTTTTCACTTCCCCTTCAATCTCCCGCGATTCCCGATGGCTCTGATGCAATGGCAACTGGCTGCCGCGAAAGCGCCCACCCGTTGAAAAGCGCGGCTGAACCCGCTTTTTCTGCGATCCTGCTGGCATATAGTCCGTCTAACCTTGCACACCAACGACTACAGAATGAACTCGCCGTGAATGACGTATGAATCTAGAGAGAAGTTTCCCCGTCCAAACCTTTCGAGGCCTGAAGAATTCTCCCTATAATGCCGGTCCTATTTTTCGCTCCGACCTTGATCATCACGGATCTCAAAAAAGCCTTTACTGTGTTTGGGCTGATGTTCATCCGGCTGGCGATTTGTTTTGTACTGAGATCTTGGATTAGAAGGTCAACTGTTTCCCTCTCGCGTTGGGTTAGACAAAATTTCCGAGCAAGGCTTTCGAGATTGAACGCGCCTCGGTGGCTTCTTTCCAGTAAGAGAGCGATCGCAGGTCCTCGCTCAATTCCAAGATTCGATTTCATCGAGAATGCCCGAAGTTGGTAGCGCCTCTTTCCTGAAGCGATTTCATTCAGGAATTTCGAAGGAGAGAAACCGTTATGATGTCCGTTGTGATTGCCATTGCTGTGAAGCAGCGATCGGATTTTGCTCTGCAGGGAGTTGCCAAGGTCTTTTTTGGATGGAACTCCCGGATAAGAAAGGATCGCCAGAGCCTCTTCGCTGGCGTAGAGGGGCCGGAGGGAAGCGTCCAGGAGAAGGAACCCCGCAGCTAGCGTCTCTCCGCGCCTGTGACTTAAATGATGCCCATTCCCGGAACTTTTATCGATTGCATTGGGAAAGCGTTCCCCAAGAACACCACCGAATTGCACAGAAGGAATTCGCACTTGCTCCGAGAATGACCCTGATGAATTTAGCTTTCTCGTTGCCAACATTTGCACCACCACTCAGTTTGGTCCTGCTATCCAGCAGGGCTGGGTGCGAATAATGGTGCTCGCCCTCGGCGATCATAATTTCCCCTTGCCCAGAGCCGAGCTGCTACCTGGGTTCACGGACCGATATAAGTAGAAAAAGGACCCGCCTTTGAATACTTCGCGAGGCTGATTGTTACAATCAGGTGAAGACTGTATTTCCCAGTGGCAAAAACTCCTTCGCAAGCTACGAGCGGAACTTAGACTCTCTAAAGACCACATCGGGGACTCCCGTGTACCCGCCGTGTACCTCACTTCGGCGAATTCGCTGTTTTTGTTGTTTCTGCCGTTTAGTAGAATCAGTAAGTTACGTGGAATCAGTGGGGCTCAGAATTCCGACTCCCCCCGCCTCCAAAGTTCTAACTGTTTTGTAATCAATGGATTGCAAAGAACATATGGCGAGAAAGCAGAAGACGCGAAGACCGGTGACGACACGGACGGCGTCCGCCTATAATCTGTGTCGAGCTTGGTGTCGTGGCCTTCATGAAAACTACAGGATTGCTTCTTCTTTACCTGGTGTCGATCCCGGTACCGGCGACCTGTGTGCCACAGTCGAACAGTCTGGCGCTTAAGTCCCAGCGCGCAAAGGAGCTGATGGCGGAAGGCAATTTTGCGCAGGCCATCCCTCTCTACCGAGAGCTAAATCAAGCAGTGCCCAACAACCCGGGGCTGATGCTCAATCTCGGTATGGCGCTGCAAATGGCCGGCAGAAAACGCGAGGCCATTTCGGAGTTAGAGGCAGCGGTCAAGCTTGATTCACGCTTGGCTCCGGCATGGCTCTTTCTGGGGACCGCTCGTCTGCAATTGGGTGAGACGACCGCAGCAGTCGAAGCGCTCAACACTCTCCTGGATCTGCAACCGGACCACCGGGAGGCCCATCAAATGCTCGCAGGAGCACTGCTTTCCCTCGATCGCGTCGAAGAGGCAACGGAGCAATATCAGAAGCTCACTGAATTTGATCCCGAAAGCCCACAAGCCTGGTACGGACTAGGGCACTCTTACGAGACGCTTGCCGGCCGCGCTTTCGACAAATTACAGGGGGCCGCCCCACAATCTTCCTATTCCCTGGGCCTGCTCGCGGAAGCGCGTTTGCGGGAACAGCAATTCTCGAGTGCGTTTTATCTTTATCGTCGCGCGCTAGAGGAGAAACCGACGTTGCGCGGCATTCACAAGGCGGTGGCGGAGATTTATCGACAAACCGGGCATCCGGACTGGGCAAGCGCTGAAGAGAAAAAGGAATCACAGCTTCCCGCACCAGAATGCCCCACTCAGACGCTGGAGTGTGATTACCACGCGGGACACTACAATGAGTTGATCGCCGCGGCAAAAAGGGACAACACAGCAGACTCGTTTTACTGGCGGTCACGAGCCTACAACGAGTTGGCAGTCAACGCGTTCACTAGGCTCGGTCAGTTGCCCCCCTCTGCGGAGCTGCACGAGCTAAAAGCCCACATTTACAACAGTCAGAAAAGATACGCCGAGGCTGCTGGCGAGTGGCTGGAGGCCTTGAAGTTTTCGCCCACTGACGCGCAGATCCAAAAACAGCTCGCCATTAGCCTGAAACTAGGGCAGGACTACGGCGCGGCCCTAGCATTGCTTCAGGACCTTCTCCGGCAACAGCCCGCGTCGGCGGAGTTGAGTTACCTTGTGGGTGACACGCTGCTCGACTTGCAGCGTGTGGAAGAAGCGATCCCCCTGCTCAAACGCACCGTAATTCGCGACCCAAAATTCCTGGCTGCACACAAATCCTTGGCTCGGGCCGACCTGGCCGTTGGAAAGCCCGTCGAAGCAATTCCTCATCTGAAGGCAGCTCTGCCTTCCGATGATGACGGCAGCCTGCACTATCAGCTCGCGCAAGCCTATCAGGCAAGTGGCCAGTCCGAGCTTGCCAAGAAAACCCTCGCTGAGTACCTGGAGATCCAACGCTCGGCTGCGGTGGCGCGCGAGTCTGCAAAGCGGGAGACGGAGATCACAGCTCCGTAACCAGTGGAAAGCGTCCGGGTTTATTTTGATGGCTCGTGGACTTCGAGAACCTGGTTGGTCACGACGTTTCGCAACACCTGAACCGTGCAGCTTGGCCAGTGAATCTCGATCCGTTCAACCTTCTCCAACTTCCCCGTTCCGAAATGCACTGTTGAGGGACTCGAGGAAGCGTAGCCTACGGCTGTGGTAATGTGATTGAACTGATTACCCAGGCGAATCTTTGCGCCGATCCCGTCGCGATTGCTTCGCGTACCAATGAGCTTCAGGATGAGCCAGCGGTTCACATCGGCGCTGGCGTTTTGCCAAAGTTCCGCCGGCTCGCCGAGGGCGCTCACGACCACGTCGATTTTTCCATCGTTGTCAAAATCCGCAAAGGCGCTGCCGCGGTGTGCGCGCGCAAGATCAAAGCCTGCTTCCGAGGAAACATCGCGGAACGTTCCGTTCCCGAGGTTGGCGTAGAGACTGTTGGGTTGTTTGTAGTGCGTGAATCCAAAAAGATCTATTAAATCGTTGACGTCCGAATTAGCCGTGAACAGGTCCTTCCAGCCGTCATTGTTAAAATCGAAGAAGCCGTTGCTCCAGCCGCTGCGCGTCGTGGAGAGTGCGGCCAGCCGGCTCTTGTGCGTCGCGTCCTGGAACGAACCTTTGCCCAGATTCTGAAACAAGGGGAAAGTCTCACCGGCCAAGGCCGTAACGCTGAGATCGCAAAGTCCGTCATTATCAAAATCGCGAAAATCCGCCCCCATGCTAGCCACAGGTAAGCCATTGTTGGTTAATGCCACGCCAGCCTGCAGCGCAACTTCTTCGAACGTTCCGTCACCTTGATTGTGGAACAGGAAGTTGGGCAAATTGTCGTTTGTGACAAAGACGTCTGTGAAGCCGTCGTTATCATAGTCGGCAAAAGCCACACTCATGCCACGTCCGATGTGGCCCGCAATGCCAGCTTTGGCCGTGACGTCCTCGAAGGTTCCATCGCGGCGGTTCCGGTAGAGCGTGTTGGGCAACCCCTCGAAATACTTAGGATGGCAGTAGACGCGCAGATTGCGGTCGCGCTCACCACAGTAGCGGTCAAAGTCGGGAGTCCAGTGCGCGTAATTGACGACGAACAGATCCAGCCAGCCGTCATTGTCGTAGTCAAACCAACCGGCGGCAACAGACCATTTGTCGCTCTTGATTCCGGCTTTCTCGGTCACATCCTCGAACTTTCCGTTGCCCAGGTTGCGATAAAGAATGTTTCGGTAGACGCCTGCGACAAACAAATCTGTGTAGCCATCATTGTTGTAATCCGCCGCCGCAGCGCCCATGGAATAGCCGGCGCCTGCGACTCGAGCCTCCGACGTGACGTTGGTGAATTTCATCCCTCCGTCGTTTCGGAAGAGCTGGTTGAAAAACTTCGGCGAATCCTTTTCCATCGAAGGAATCGACGCCCCATTTGTGAAGAAGATGTCCACCCGTCCATCGTTGTTGTAATCAAAAGCCGCGACGCCGCCCGGCATCGTTTCGATCATATGTTTCTGCGGCGTCGGATTGTTCTGAAGCACAAAGTCCAGGCCGGCGTGTCGGGCAACCTCTCGAAACCGAATGGGGGAGAGTGCGGACGAGGACTTCAGGTCAGCGCTTTTTCTGGACAACTGGGGGAGCAGAAAGGCACAGGCCCCGCCAAGAAAGTCTCTTCGAGAAAACATCAAAAGAAGTAGATCCACATCTGAGTTTGCGCCCGGGGGCCTGTCCAGAGCCTCGAATTGCGGGGGACTTTTCGCATAGCACTCAGCTACGGCCGAGGACTAACCAATCGAAGCGCCGGCTTACATCACGGGGATACGCTTCGTCGCCTCCTTCAAGCTCCGTCACGGCACTGCCAGAATAGCCTATATCGGCGAAAGCTTGCCGCACAACAGCCCAATCTGCATTCCCGTCACCCAAGTTCACCCAGGCGTACGCGTCTTCCTTGCGCTTGAAATCTTTGAGATGAACCTTGACGATGTTGTTGCCGAGAGTGTGAATCCAGTCCTGCGGATACCAGTAAAGCAGCACGTTCCCCACGTCGAACCACGCTTTGATCCAAGGGCTTTGAAATTCACTAATATACCTGGCCATCTCGAGCGGGCTCAGGAGAAACTTATTCCAGACTTCCTCGATGGCGATAACAACTTTCAATTCTTCCGCAAGCGGAATCACCGTGCGAATCTCTTTTTGTTAGCGCGTCCAGGCGTCATGGTAGGACGTCTGCGGATTCACCACTGCCGGGACAAGCAGCACGGCATGCGAACCCCACAGCTTGGCGTAATGCAAAGAGGAGCGCATCCCTGCAAGGCTCTTCTCCACGACCGCTCGGTCGCTCGAAGACAATGGATATTTCCAATGATCCATGTTCATCACGGAATCGATGCGGATGTTCGCTGCCTCGGCGGCTCTCTTGATTCCTCAGCCTTGCGTTCGTCAGGCTGTGTTGGCACCTGCGCGACTTCGAAGCCGACGTCGCGCGCTAGTTTGAAACGGTCTGCGGTGCTCAACTTGGCAGGCAGCATTCGAACCATACGCCCTTCTTGATAGATAGTGTTGGTGGAGCGGGCGGAGCCGCAGAGGATGCACCCGCCATCAGCGAGTTGGCCAGCGCGCCGCCACCGAGGCCCGCTGCACAGACAGCCGTAGCCGAGGATTTCAAGAACTCGCGACGGGATGGATGACGCATCGACACACCTCAGCGCAGTTTATTCAAATCGATTTTCGGATCCCATACCTCAGTGGATTTCATGGTTTCCTCCCAGGTCACATCGCGTCCCTTGTAGGCCGCTGTTCGCGCCATCATGCAGGAAAGAGCGGACTCGGTCCCCTTCGCGGCCTGATTATGGAAATTTCCGCTGGAGATGCTTTCAATGAACGCTTTCTTCTTTTCGCGGTCGGCGAATTCCAGGTTAGACGTGAAGTTTCCCGTCACAGAAAACGCTTGTTGCTCGGCGCCAGGCTTGGGCGTTTGCGGGGATTGCCATGGGTCGTCACCCCAAATGCCGAGGGATCCTGTGTACGGCGATTGCGAAGTGCCTTTGGTACCGAAGAAACGCTCAGTCACGTCCCACCAGCCCTTGGCAAACTGTGTAGAACTGAAGGTCACGTCCACGTCATCAGGATAGTGGAAGATGACGTTGTAGTTCCCATAGACATCACCATCGTTCGCGGGACGGCCCTGCCGCCCTCCCGTCGCCGAAGCCTTCAAAGGATGGCTCTTGAGAACCCAATTGCAAATGTCAATGACGTGAATGTTCTGCTCGACGATGATGTCGCCGGAAAGAACGCGGTCGTAAACCCAGTTGCGCAAACGTTTCTCGACGGGAGATGCATTGGGACAGGGTGGCCTTTCAATATAGCCTGTCAGATAGTGCGCTTCGCCGCAGACAATATTGCCGATCGCCCCATTGTGGATACGTTTCACCAGTTCCACGAACGGGGGACAATCGCGAATTTGGAATCCCACGTCCAGGCTGAGTTTGCCTTCCGCGCGCTTGCCGATCTCGATCACCTTCAATGCGCCGGGCACGTCCACAGCTACGGGTTTCTCGACGTAGACATGTTTTCCGGCAGCGACGATTGCTTCCAGATGCTGAGGATGATAATAGGGTGGGGTGGCGATGACCACTGCGTCCACTTCTTTAGAGGCTGCCATCTGCTTAAAAGCGTTAGAGCCAACGAAGACCTGCGAAGCATCAATCGCCGCATAGTCCTTGGCCTGCTGCATCTCGTCGAAGTGTTTCTTGGCGTTGTCAAGTTGATCCCGGAACATGTCGGCCAGCGCGACAACGCGAGCGCCGCCGGTGTCAACCATATTTGACGCGTCCTCCGTGCCGCGCCCGCCGCAGCCGAGCAGGCCCACGCGGACTGCGGAATTCGCGGCTGTGCCGCGTACCAACGCCGGCTTGAGTAACATCGCCCCGGCCGTAACCGCGGCTACGCTGATGAATTTTCGGCGGTCGACTTCATTCGAGAAATTTGGCCGCTTTGTTTCCCCTGCCATGTTGTCCTCCTGCGTCTGCAAGCTACGCGATTAGTTTTTCCAGGTATGTCTTCGCATCGCGAACGTCTTCCACTTGCTTTGGCCCCGAAATCTCCCGCTCAATGGTGACGGCCCCGCGATAGTTCAGTTGCTTCAGTCGCTCGATGATGCGCGGAAAATCTACTTTGCCCTTGCCAATAGGAACTTCCTTGCCGAGTTCCTTCGGATTCGAAGGGAACATTCCGTCCTTGGCGTGGATTCCCTGCACGTAAGGGCCAAGGAGCTCAATGGCATCGATGGGATTGGCCTTGCCGTAGAGAATCAGGTTTGCGAGATCGAAGTTGACGCCCTGATTGTCCAGGCCCACGTCCTGAATCGCGCGCACCAGCGTGATAGGCGTCTCCTGGCCGGTCTCGTACCGAAAATTCTGGCCGTTGTTCTTGCAGTAGGCGGCGACCTCTCGCATCGCCGCGATCGCTTCCTTGTAAACTGGATCGTTTGGATTCTCGGGGATGAATCCGCAGTGCGTCTGCACCGCCGGGATGCCGCATTGTTTGGCGAAATCCGACGCCTTCTTGATGTGCGCGATTCGCGCCGCACGCGTCTCGCGCGGAACCAGGCCAATCGTCAGCGGCCCTTGATAAAAGTCCCAAACTTCTTCACCCGGTCCACCAACGACAACAGACGTCCCCTCGATCTGGTGTTTTTCTAGGGCTTGACGCACCCGGCCGACAAGCTCCGGTCCAAACTCGTCCACAAAGACCTGGCTCGTGGGCAGCCCAAGGTCGCGCACCTTGGCCATGGCCGCGTCGGGATCCTTGCCGATGCCTATAATCAAACCGAGCCGCAGCGGCTTCTTGCCCTCATTGGCGGCAACTGTAGGCGCGCTTTGCGCAGGATTAAGGATCTCCGCGGGCAAAACACCAGGAACGGACGCGTCTTTTGCGGCGATCGCTACTCCGCCGAGAGGCACGGCCAAGGCCGCTGCTGCGGACGCTTGCAGAAAAGCACGGCGATTCCGTTTATTCATGGTTGCCTGTTGTGCATGGGTTCGGTTGTGCCAAACAAAGACTCCTCTTCTTATTTCTTATTGCTCTCTGATGGAAATGTCCTTCCAACGCATTTTCACGCCGCCGCCGGTGTGGATCTGCAGGCCGATGACGCCATCTGTGAATTTGGGCGCCGGGTCCGTAAAGTCCACAATCTTTGCGCCATTGAGCTGCGTAACGATGTGTGTGCCATGCACGGACACTTCCAGCTCATTCCAGTTCCCAGGCTTCAGCACCTGCTCGCCTTCTGGCGTGGGCTGCTCCACCCAGCCACGCCCGCCGGTTTCGTACAGCCCGCCCGTGTGCTTGCCCATGTTCGGGTCGACCTCCACCTGCATCCCCTCAATGTCCGGACCATGCTGTGGTCGATTCCCGCAATCTTGGCATGAACGAATACGCCGCTGTTGCCCTCGGCCTCGCCTTTGAATTTTAGGCGCAGCATGAAATCCCGATACGTTTTTTCCGTGGTCAGGTATCCGTACTTGTTGGCCGTGCTTTCGCAGAGGATGGTTCCTTGCTCGACGACCCACTTTTCATCGCCATTCTTCTTCCAGCCGCTCAAGTCTTTCCCATTGAAGAGAGCAACCCAGCTGCTTTCACGAGGAGCCTGGGCTACCGTGCCGAGTCCGAGTAATAGAATCGCTGCGAAAATGCCACTCCATCTCTTCACGGCAAAGCCTCCGCCTTCACTGGGCTGTGGGTTTTAGCACTTATCGGGAGAAAAACACTATCATGCTGAGGGCCGGAGAAGCGAATTTAAAAGCCGGGGCACGCCGTAGCGTGCCCCGGGCTGAAGTTCTACGAATTAGAACGCAAGCCGCAGGCCGAACCGGAACTGCCGCTCGTCGTTCTTGGCACTGGTGATTATCAGGAAATTCCCGCTGCTGCGCGATCCAGTCGGATTATTGAAATGTGGTGAATTAAAGAAATTTGCTGCATCCGAGCGGAACTGCAAGTTAAGCCGCTCGGTGAGATTGAAGGTCCGAAACAGGCTGAAGTCCATGTTCACACTGCCAGGCCCAAACAGAGTGTTGCGGCCGACATCGCCATAAGGATTTGGGCCTGTTCCTGGGCGGATCACGGCCGAAAAGGCCGTTGGGTCATAGAACGGTTGACCTGTCCCTATTCCTCCAAGTTTCTTGACTGGCCCGACTTGATCAGGAGTCTGCCGCTGACCGACAGCGTTCAGCGAGGAAGCAGAGGCCGTGAGGGAAAATGGCTGGCCGTGAATGGCGCTGAATATTCCGCTAACCTGCCAGTCACTCAGAATCTTGGCAACAACACTTTCGCCACTAGCCCACTGTTTGCCCTTCCCGACGGGCAGTTCGTAGATGTAAGCGAGTTGGAAGATATGAGGAGTATCGAAACCTGCTCGGGCGCGATTACGCCGAAAGACACTGGGATCGTTCCAAGCCAGGGAAGCCCATCCATCGTCATCCGTGAAGTCAATGGCCTTGGAATAGGTGTACGCTCCTTTGACCATCAGGCCATGCGAGAACTGGCGATTGATGGAAGCCTGGAGCGCGTGATAGTTAGCGCTCAGATAGCCCTGCCAAAGGTCGGTTTCGGCGGTGCGTCCGAACTCTAGGGTCGTGCAGGTTCCCGTTGCATAATTGGGTACAGCACAGTTCAGCGGCTGCCCTAACTGGCCTGTGCCTGGAAGGGAAGCGTTGACATTGCGGTCAGCGAACTGGTGAACCGTCTGTGTGCCGACGTATCCGACGGAAACAAGAAAGTTAGCAGGGAGCTTGCGCTCAACCACGAGATTCCAGGATTCGATGTAACCACGCTTCAGCAAACCAGTGCCAGTGCTTCTCTCCAGCGCCGCGCCAGGAAGCGTGATGCTCCCACTGCTTATGTTGATGTTGCTGCAGCAAATGACAGGTATGCCGCTCGAAAGGGACGCGTACGGACTAAAGCTGTTTATTCCCGTGAAGTTGGAACCCACGGTGAGTGGGTAAAACCCACGGAGCGGTCTGGCCAGAGGTAACGGGTCGACGGTAATTCCAAAGCCGGCCCGCACCACGGTATTAGTATTAATCTGATAAGCCAGGCCAATTCTCGGCGCGAAGAGTTTTTTGCTTGTGGTGACACCGAGATTGTCGGAGTTGCCGCCGATTCCGCCGAGCAGCACTTGGTTTGTCGTGAAGTCATAACGGTCGAAGGTGAAAGCGCCATTGCGTGTCATGAGGGGATAATACTCATAGCGCAAGCCCAGGTTAACGGTGAGCTTATTCGTAATCCGGTAGCGATCTCCAACAAACCAGCCAAATTGCCATTCGCGGGCAGTGGCCTTAATGAATTGCTCGCTCCTCCCCGCGCCGATATTGCTGCCAGCCCCGCTGTTCAGCTCACCGAAGAGGCCAAGCTCAAACTCGGCCAAAGCATTGAATCGGTCAGGAGCAGCGCTTCCCGCCAATGCCGTCGGGCCGCCACCGAAGTCGAACTCTCCGCGCGGGCCGGCGCCCAATTCGGGCTGCCAGTGATTGAGGTGGTGATGAACGATGTCTGTCCCGGCGCTGACTTGATGCTTGCCGTGGGACCAACGAACGTTGTGGTTGCTGGTAAAGCTCCAGTCGTTGCGGAAGGCGGGATTCCAACCCTCAGGGTTGCCAATATTGGCATAGCCGGAGATGGCGAAAAACGGCATACCGCTGTCCCGCAGGTCGTTCGGGTTGTTAGTGCCTGGAATCCCCAGCACGCTAAGCCCAATATTCGTGCCAAAGTCGGGCGTCTGGCCATATTCGCTCATGCGCGTGAAGCCGACGTTTCCATCAACGACAAGCGTCGGAGAAAGGGTCAAAGTGTGTCCCACGGTTACAAGCTGCACAAGAGAATGAAAATCTCCCAGCCCGCCGTCACAGGCACAGTCTCCAATGGCTTTACCAAGGTTGGGTACGCCGTGAAAGACGGATCTCATAGCGCTGTACTTGGCGAAAATATTGTGCTTGCCGGTTCGATTCCAGTCCACCTTGCCGTCGAAATTGTGACGCGTTAGGCGCTGCGTAGCCGACGAGAAAAAGTTCGCAGTGTCGCCCGGCAAGTTCGGCAGCGGGACCAGACCCAAGATTTGCGTCGAAATGGAGCTAAGCCGAGCCGTCGGAATCATGTTGGGACAGCCGCTCGCGCTCGTACAAGCAGCATTAAAGTTCGGGCTGCTCGAATTCGACGAGGCGATAAATTGGGTGCGAGCGCTGGGATTGCCCCCTCCAGTCGCAGGATCGTAAATTTTGGTCGTAATGGCGCTGAAATCTCCTGCACGGAGGGGAGCAGTCGGCACGGTTTGAATACCAGCTAGAGGGCCCGTAGACACTTGGCGATTGTCGCGTTCAAACGTCCCGTCGTAACTCCCGAAGAAGAACAGCTTGTCCTTCTTGATTGGGCCTCCATATGTGCCGCCCAAATCATTGAGGATGCTTTTCCCCTTGCGCGGGCTACTGGCAGGGGTCTCGAAAAACTGCCTGGCGCGCAGCGCCTGGTCCGCATGGTATTCAAATAAGGTGGCATGGAATTGATTGGTGCCCGATTTAGTGATCACCGTAACGGCTGCGCCGCCGGTCATGCCTTGTTCAGGGTCAAAATTGTTCGTGGAAATGTTGACTTCCTGAATGGTCTCTGCGGGGGGCACATAGACAGTGTGGTGAGGCAGCCAGACGAAAACATCGGTGGCGCCGTCCACGCGCGTGTTGTTGTTGTTGCGATTGGTGCCGTTGATGTTCGTGCTTAAGGCGCGTTCCGGCGTATCAGCGATAGCGTTCTGAAAGACTCCAGGTGTGGCGCCAGGTACAAGATTGATCAGCGTCTGGTAATTCCGGTATTGATTGAGCGGCATTTCCAAGATGGCTTTTTCCGTGAGCTCGGTGTGAAGGTCGGTCTTCTCCGTCTGCAACGTCACAGTTGATGCTTCGACTGTGACTTGCTCGGACACGGCCCCAACTTGTAACTTGACATCGGCATTGGTGACTGTATTGACTGAAACTGACAGATTCGTCTGCGTCAGCGGCTTGAACCCGCTGGCTGTCACTTTAAGGTCGTAGTTCCCAGGCGGCACGTCTGTAATCGTGTAATGGCCGCTCTCATCCGCGTCTGCTTCCTTCTGAACGCTGGTGGCTCTATTAATGAGGGTCACGTGTGCTCTCGGCACACCTGCCCCGCTCTGGTCTGTCACCGTACCGCTCACCGATCCAAACAAAACCTGGGCGTCGGCGCGCTGAACGAGTCCCATCAAGGCGAACCCGAGGACAAACAGAGAAAGAAAAAGACCACTCAATCTATTTCTAAGCATCACCCCTGCCTCCTTAACTTTAAACAGCTAGGCCGATGGCGTGATTCGCAACCTGCGATTTGTCCCTCGATGACAGTTCCCGAATCAACATCAGTTCGGTACTTTACCCGCAGCGCACCGAAAAAATGGGCCTGATGGCGTCACGCCAAATTGCCCGTACCCCACACGCCGAGCCGACTCCTCAAGGCGCGCTCTCCCGGTAGGAAGCACCCATACTCCTCTACAATTTGCGAGGAACGCTATCAACGGAAGAAACCGTTGTCAAGTAAATTGTTTTACTTTTTCGAATTAATTGGTGCACAATCGTCCCGCTGGGAGCGAATTAGTTCTAGTTCTAGATTTTTCTGACAGACCGTCTAACTATGTCGGGGTTTCTGCATGGACCGAATGAGGCACTGCAAAACGCAGCGCGAACGCGACCTGTTGGTTATTGAAGCTCTGCTCCGAAAGTTAGGTCCACTTTCGCAAGTGGAGATTCATGAACTTACTCATTTTCAGCGCAGCGCAATCTCTGGCTTGGTGCGCGACCTGCTAAAGCAGGAAAGGCTTGTCGAAGCGGGCCGGTCAAACAATTCGAGAGGCCGTAAACAGGTTTTGCTTCGGCTCAATGAAGAGCACGGCTTTGTCCTCGGCATTGGGTTTGACGATGAAGCCGTGCTCGCAGCGGTAATGAATCTTCATCTGCGAATCGTGTCCATCTCGCGGGAAGAGACGCGCCTCGACTCCGGCACGGACGAGCTCTTGCACCAGCTCCTGTCGTGCGCGCGCAATGCCATCAAACAAGCTGACATCGACGAGGAATCGCTTCTCGGGATCGGTGTTGCCGGATCGGGCTTGGTGAACAGCCAGGAAGGCACAATGGTGATGTCTTCCACGATTGAGTTCCTCAAGCAGGTGCCGCTTCGGAATATTTTCGAAAAGATGTTTTCAGCCCCCGTGAGGGTCGTGAATCTCGCGGGCGCCAAAGCCGTGGCGGAGAGGACCCTTGGCGCCGGCGCGATGGTGGATGACATGATTTACGTGGAATATGGCCGGACGGGAATCGGCGCCGGGATCATCAGCAACGGAAAACTGATGCATGGCGCAAGGCATGCCGCCGGTGAACTGGGGCACACGCATATGATCGAGGAGGGGCCTGCCTGCAAATGCGGAAGTTTTGGTTGCCTGGAAGCGATCGCCGGAGCAGCCGCGATCCAAACGAGAATCCAGAAAGCCATTGCGGATGGAGGCGGCTCTGAAGTCTTGGCGCTGGCCGGTGGCAATCCCGCGAACGTCTCCGGATGGATGATTCTGAGCGCAGCGAAAGCCGGCGACAAGGCTTGCGCCGCCATCGTGGAGCAGGCAGCGAATTACCTGGGATTGGGCCTTGCCAACCTGGTGAATCTCTTCAATCCTTCGGTTTTGGTTCTCGATCAGCGGCTCAAGCTGGCAGGACAAGGGCTGCTCGATCAAGTGACCAAGGTAGTGAAAAGGCAGGCCTTGAGCTACTCGACCAAGAACATGCGCATCCTTTTTGGGAAATTGAGTGAGGCTAGCGTCCTAGGAGCCGGGTCGATAGCACTGGAAAAACACTTCGAAATCCCCACCTTGAAGCCACCGCGATTCATGATCGAGTCCCTTTCCAGATGGTCCAGGCGTGGCCCGCAAATCGAGAGTCCAACGGAGGGATTTGAGGCGGGCTAGAGGTTTTGTTGCGCACGCATCCCTCTGAATGTTAGCCATGACTTCGGATACTGCGGCCAGTTCCCTGACGGATTGTAACGATCCGATCTGCTTGAATTTTGTCCCACGCTTCATGTTGCCCGTCTGGCCAGCACACAATTAGATCTTCAATCTTCGGATCCTCTCCCAATCCGAAGTGAACACGAACGTCGTTCGCGCTCAGGTAGCTCGAGTCCGTATGCACACGACGCAGGAGTCTTCGGCCCTTCTGTCGCACCTCAACCAGGGCGCCGATCCCCAAGCGGTTCCCGTGACTGGCTTCCAATCGAACCAGCAGCCAGTGGTTGCGATTCAACGAACGGCTCTGATTCAGCAAAAGCCGCAGCGGACCGTTGTTATTCGCCACCACGATATCCATGGCGCCATCATTATCAATATCGCCGAATGCCGCACCCCGGCTCACCTCCGCCATTGCAAATGCCGACCCCGTGGCTCCCGTCATTTCGCGGAATTTCTTCCCATCGCCTTCGTTATGAAACAACTGGTTCGGCTGGCCAAACGGGTATGGACTTCCTCGCAGCGACTCCATGCGATTCACCGCGCCATTGGCGATGAACAGATCGAGGCGTCCGTCATTGTCGTAGTCAAACCATTCGGTGCCAAAACCCGTGTAAGGAAAAGTCGGCAGCAACAGGCCAAATTCCGCTGAGGCATCATAGAAGTTTCCATGGCCATCGTTGACATACAGGTTGGCGCCTTCGTTGGTCAAATTTGTTTTGAAGATATCTTCGTTACCATCACCGTCAAAATCGCCGGCAGCCACTCCCATGCCTGCCTGCGGCAGCCCATCTGCGCTGTAAGCCGCCCCCGACAGCAGGCTCATCTCCTTAAACGTGCCGTTTCTCTGATTGATCCAGAGATGAGCGGCGGCGCCGTCATTGGCGACGTAAATGTCCGGCCAGCCGTTCCCGTTGAAATCGGCGCAAACAATCCCGAGACCGGGCCCGACAGCCGCGCCGATTCCAGCCGCTTCGGTGACATCTTCAAACGTCCCATCACCGCGGTTGTGAAACAAGCGCGCCGGTACCGGCTGGTACATCTTCGGCGTGCAATAGTCCCGCTCACCGGTGGATGCATAGCAGTGCTTGTTTCCCTTTACTGTGAAATCCAAATAATTCGCAACAAAAAGGTCAAGGCGCCCGTCGCGGTCATAGTCAACCCAAGCCGCGCTCGTGCTCCAGCGCGGGTCATCAACACCAGCCTTCGCCGTCACATCGGTGAAGGTGCCGTCGCCATTGTTGTGGTAAAAAATGTTGCGTCCGAAGTTTGTAACGTAGAGGTCTTGGAAGCCGTCGTTATCGTAGTCGCCCACCGCAACTCCCATGCCGTAGCCGACGTGCCCGACTCCGGCTTTTTCCGTGACGTCCACAAACTGCAGCTTCCCCGTCTCGCTCAAAAGATTGCGGAAGAGGCGGTTGCCGGGCGTCCATCCCGGCGCAGGGGGAAACTTCGCGCGCCGCGCGTCTTGAGAAGGATCGAATACCGTTCCCTGAATCACATACACATCCAGGTCGCCGTCGTTGTCGTAATCGAAGAGTGCTACACCGGCGCCCATGATTTCCGGCATGTAGTATTCGCCTGTAGCGCCTGTAAAATGATGGAACTTCAGCCCGACTTTCTCGGCGACTTCGCGGAAGAGTGGAACTTGCGAAGGGAAGCCGAAAACGGGACTGGCGAGTCCGCTTGCCCTACCAGCTAACCCCGAGAGTAGTAGCCGCAGAAAATCCCGCCGTCCAAAGTTGTATCGTCGACGTGCACCTGGGAATGGATTTGAATCCCGCTTCCGCATTTTCACTGCGGCGGTCCCGATGCTTCTAGGGCGCGCAGATCGCGCTCGATACTGGTGAGAAGAGCGGATTGGCCGCGAGCCGCTGCGCCTTCACGTGCCTGTCGAATATAGTGCAGGGCGTTTTGCCGGTCTCCGGAGCGCGCGAAAGCCGCGCCCAGCGCGTAGACATATCGCGGCGTGTTTTCATCCTCAGGCTCAATTGTCTTTTCCAGCTCCTGAATTCCCTCCGGATATTTTTTCTGGTTCACCAATAAGCGGCCCAAATTAAAATGCGCCTGGCGGTCACTCGGTTTGTTTTCGACAGCTTTCCGGTATTCGACCGTTGCTTCTGCCAAACTACCCTGTCGCTCCAGGAGGTACCCGAGGTTGTTGTGGGCGCCTGAGTAATAGGGATTGATTTCGATAGTTTTCCGGAAAGCCTCTTCAGCTGACTGAAATTTTTCGGCGCTCAAGAGAAGCACCCCGTAATTATAGTAGCTCTCAGCCGAATCCGGATTCAGACGGATGGCTGCACGATAGTGCTCCTCCGCTATCTCGAATTGACCCAGCCGCCCGTACAACTCGATCAAGTTGATGTGCGCCTGGACCAATTGCGGATCGACTTCGAGCGCCTTCTCGTGTGCGGCGGCGGATTCCGCTAACTTTCCTTGTTTTTCCAACTCCGCGCCGTACTGCACCTGGTAAGTCGCGCTCCGATTGAGAGCGCGAACCTCGGTCAGCAGCGTGTCCCCCGCCGGAGGGACACCGGTCTTGTTCTTCTCATAGAAGCGGAGCTGTTCGTCAGCTTGGCCGGCCTCGCCGAGCGCGCGATACGTCAGCGCCAGTGCATAATGCGCGGCTCCAAACTCCGGAAACAATTCGGTCGCCTTGCCGTAAGCCATAGCCGCGCCCGCAAGCTCGCGCCGGGCCGCGCGGACTCGCCCCAGACCGTAGTAAGCGTCAGCGTTATTGGGGTGTTGCTCCACGATCTCGGCATAGAGCATTCCGCTCGCGTCCCACTCCGCGGAGGCAAGCAGGCAGTTGGCGAGCCGTAGCTTTGCGGGGAGATAGTCGGGATCGACGCGCAACGCCAAGCGAAGAGTAGAAGTGGCCGCGTCGCACTTGCCCTGATCCGCTTCGACGACTCCCAGATAATAAGCCCACTGAAAAATTGTAGGTTCGAGCTGTCCGGCACGCCGGTAACACGCGGCTGCCTCCTGGAACAACCCATAAGTCTGAAGAACCATACCTAGCCGTCCGCTCGCGTTGGCGTCCCGTGGATGGCTGCGAGCGTAGGAGTAAGCCTCTCTAATCTGCTCCTGGATGCCGGGAGAAAAATTGTCAAGACTGAGGCGAGGCAACTCGGGAACAGCGGGAGAGCTTTGAGCCCCGAAACTGGAGGAAGCGAAGGCAAGGGCCTGGAAGAAGATAGAGCATAGCGCTTTTTGCATCACTTTTTCTCCACGTTAGCAAGCAGCAGAACTTGTCTAGCGGAATCAGGAGGGTGGCTCAGAGACAAGGGCTTGTCACCGGTCGGGGAAAAAGGGGAAAAGCTTACGAATCTCTTCCTCGCTGGGCTGATACCCGTATTCTGTGATTTCAAAGGCCTCTGCGTGCTGAACACGGTCTGCTTGCGCACCATACCGCTTCTGCAACGCCTCTCGCCATTCGGATTGGAGTTTTCTCGACGCCAAAGGCCCCACCTCGAGCCATTTCTTTCGCTCCGCGGGATCCTTCGGCACTTGCTCGAACTGTCCCTGCGTCCACGGCAGCCACTCATAGAATTGGGATACGTGGGCGTCCAGCATATTAACCTTCTTTTCGAACACATCGTCAATCGAGACGACAATGTCCGCCCGAAACGGTTGCGGCCGCGTGAACCGGTCGCTGTAGTAGAGGAAAACCGGATTCCGCTTCAGGGGCGGCGTATCCGTTACCAAATCCGGCACGATCACCATGTAGGACGCGTCCTGCACTAACACTCCCGTATACCGGTGATCCGGATGATAGTCATTGGGGCGCGGTGCGATGACGATGTCCGCATTCCACTTGCGGATTTCGCGAATAACCTGCTCGCGGACTTCAAGGGTAGGCAGGAGCTTGCCGTCGTGATTATTGAGCACTTCGTATTCGATGCCGATGCGTCGCCCGGCTTCTTGTGCCTCGGCGCGCCGGCGCTTGGCGAGTGCTTCTCCACCCATCGACTGGTGCCCCGCGTCGCCGTTGGTTAGCGATACGAACTTCACCTTGTTGCCGAGCGCCGCAAACTTGGCCGCCACGCCACCTGCACCGAGGTCGCAATCATCGGGATGCGCGCCGAAAGCGATGACGCGTACAGGTTGATTCTGTGTCCGTCCCGGCAGGGCTACGAGCAATAGTGAAGCAAAAACGCACGCGAGCCTCTGTTCATAGCGAACAGAGTTCGCACAAAACATTTGCCCAAAGGAATTCAGCATCCTCATTTTCAACGGAGGAATTATATATCGACCGCTCCCCCTAAATTTCAGAAGAAAATACGTCAGTGTATAAGTGAACGCGATCTGTGACAGCACATTAATCAGCTGTAGCTTGATAGCGCCTGACTCAACCCAAATAATAATTTGGCTCAGGATAATGAGGTGCAGGGAACGCACAAGAACGTGGCGGAAGTTATCGCCTTCAGTCGCGGTCAACTCCTTACGCCGCGCTAGCGCGAACGGCATAGCCAAACCCACTATGCACATAAAGGCCGGCTGAATCATGTCCCAGAAGACACCGCCCTCCCAGGGAACGTGACGAAACCAATGCGCAATGCCGCTCCAAGTGGGATCGCCTCGCAGTGCGGGGAAACCAAAACCTTCCGAAGCGAGGATCAGCATGATGAAACCGCGATAGGCATCGAGCGACACATAGCGCTTCGGTTCCGCGGCCGTTTCAGACGGTACACGTTTCACCTTGACTGGGGCCGAATGAGTCTCCTGGGTTGCTGTAGCCATCCTTGCTCCCTAGGGAACCTCAGGGCTGTGGGCGAGTTAGCGGCCTGTGGGTCAGGCACACTTCGACTTTTCGGTCGAGAGCGTATCACCATTTTGACCGGCAGGGGCTAAAGGGAACTGGAAAAAACGCGGTCAAATCTGCCGAACCAGCCCCTTTTCCGTGGCTCCGGATTGCGGACGAGAAATAAGACGAGAACCATCGCGAGGAAAGGAATCATGCCCGCGACGATCACGATTGGGTCAAAAGAATGGGTGCCTGCCGTCTGGTGCGCATCGGAGAAGTATCCAATCAGTTTGAAAGCGATGATCGTACCGATGCCTGCGCCTGTTCCACTCATGCCGCTCACGGAGGCAACCGATTCGATCTTAAACAAGTCCGAGGGCAGCACATTGGCAATGGTGGAAAACGCCGCATAGGAAAACGTGGCCACCGCAAAAAGGGCAATAATCGCACAGCTTGAATGTGAAAACGGTAGGAATGAGGACCAGCACACCGAAGCCGCCGAATACAACCAGCGCCTTTCGCCCCGCGCCAAGCGACCAGCCGCGCTTGACCAGATAACCGGAGGCGGTCCCCCGAAGAAATTTCCCAAATCGCTGGCGATAAAGGGAACCCAGACCACAACCAGGCTACTCTTCAACGGAATGCCTTGGCCACCAGATAGATAGGGAACCAGTCGGTGACACAGAACCATACCGGGTCGGTCAAACCCTTGGCGACAATCGTTCCCCAAGTCTGAGGCAGCCTAAGAAGGCTGACACAAGGTGTCCGCGGCTTGCCAGCTTCGGGATAAAGATCCCGAGAGTCGGCAAGAATCATTTGCCGTTCTGATTCGCTGATGCGGGGATACTCTTGCGGCGTGCGATAACTGCGCCGTACCATGAGCCAGAGAAGCCGAGCAACCCTGGAATAATAAAGGCTGGCCCCCGCCCCCACCGAAGGTAGATAGACACAACGAGGTAGGGGGCAATCGCCCCGCCAATGGACGAGCCGCTGTCGAAAAGAGCGGTTGCCAAACCGCTTTCGCGCTTGGGGAACTATTCGGAAACCGCTTTCGTCGCGCCGGGCCAGTTGCCGGATTCTCCAGTTCCCAGCAGAAAGCGGAATGCCGCGAAATCGTAAAAGCCTCTGGCCAGCGGGGTAAATATCGAAACAAGTGAGTACCACAGAACGGAGAGAGTCAACCCGCGTCTGGTCCCGACGCGGTCCATCAACCGTCCCCAAACGAACTGGCCAATCGCGTAGGCCACGCGGAATCCGATAACGAGGTTGGCGTAATCGGTGTTGGTCCAGTGGTAGTCCTGTTTGAGATACGGTCGAGCCAGGAAAGAGTCTGGCACTCGATATAGTTAATGACCGTGGACGCGAACAACACCCCACAAATCCACCAGCGCAGATGCGGAATGGGCCGGCTTCGCGTCGAGATGTTTTGACCGATTGTGGCCATGCGCATTTTTTTGAATTTAAGCGATGTTCCCTTTGCTTTACGGGCTCAGCAGAGCGGAGGAAAGTTTGTCCAGGAAGATGATCGTGTTCGTATGGATGCGCAGAATGGAAGCAGGTTTACGGCCTGCGCTTTTCGCGCGTCAGGGACAACGACAAGAATTTCTTTCGCTTTCAATATCTGCTGGACGGTCATGAAAATCGCCCGCGTGGGAACCTCCCCGAAAAAGAGGCGAACCAGCCCTCTCCCACCTGCTGACGGCGGCAGGGCTCATCCAGGTCAACGATGATGTAGGGCTCCTCGGTTTGGAAATCCGCGGGCGGCTCGTTGAATGCGAGGTGGCCATTTTCGCCGATACCTACGAAGGCGATGTCGATCGGAGCGGCCTTCAAGTCTGCAGCAACCTTGCGAACAATTTCCAGAACATCAGCGTCGCCATCAAGAAAGTGGTACTTGGTGATTCCCGTCTTGTGAATCAAGCGTTCGAGAAGGTATGTGCGAAAGCTGGCCGAGTGAGTGGGCGGCAGGCCGATGCATTCGTCGAGGTGAAACATCTCCACCTTCGCCCACTCGATGCCCGGCATCGCCGTTAGCGCATCCAGAAATTCGAATTTTGCGAGGCGCCCGTCGCCGCAACGATTCTCGCCCTGCCGTTGTTCTGAACTGCCTCGCGCAAAGAAATTGTGGCCTGCTCCGCCGCAGCCTTGCCTAAAGAGGTCTTGTCCCCGTATACCTTAATGACCATCGGGCAGCCCCAGCATGTTGGAAAGCGTTTCCCCCATGATCATCTTGCGGGTGTGCGCTGCGAGGCCGCAGGCATCGAACAGGGCATGATATTGATTCACCACTGACTCGATCCCGTCCAGACCGTTGTCCGACCCGAAGACAATCTTGACAAACGCGCTCGGGTCGCTGTCCGGCTTTTTTGCCTTCCACTCCGGACTTTGCCATTCCGTGTTCGACCACCAGAAGATTTTCTGGAAATCCGCAAGCCGCCCCTGCATTTTCGCGAGCGTGGAACCGCTCAAATCGAAAAACACATTGGGGTTCCACCGAGCAATTTCCGCCGCCCATTCGTATTCGGGATTGCCGCAGTGCGCGCCTAGCACCGTGATTTTCGGAAAACGCCGGGCAATTTCTTCCAGATAAATGGGCCGCATCCGCCCGGAAGCCACGTCTTCCGGTTCGTCAAATTTTCTCCGCAGCACGATTCCGGTGTGGAAAAGAACGATCCAACCGTAGCGATTCGCCAATTCGTACACCGGAAGATACGACGGATCGTTGTACGGCTTCTTCACGAACTCCAGCTCGCCCAGGCCGCGGTAGCCCATCGCGTGCAGTTCCTCAACTTGGTTGACCACGTCCGCGGCGTCCAGATCCACGAAGCCAAACGGAATGATTTGCGCGGGATGCTGCTTCGCTGCATCAGAGACGACTTTTCTGTCGGCAAAAGGAGTAAGCAAACACGCAGTTAGATTCAACCGCTCCGATACTTTCAGGAAGTCGCTGATGAAATTCGGATTCTTCTCATCGAAATGCACGTGCATGTCGACGATGCGATCTGCTGTTCCGGGAGAAGCCGCCGCCTCATCGCCCAATGAAGACGCGTTGCAGGACGTTCCTCGAAGCCAATCCCACCAGGCCGGGATGACGGCCGCTGCTCCGGTGTTACCTAGAAACTTTCTTCGCGTTAGTGGATTGCTCACGGGATCCCTACCTTTCCAAGGGCCGGCGCGCCTGCCATCGTAATACAAACGCGCGCTATCGGTTCTCTGCTAATTTTGTGGTATGCAGTACGGTCAGTGCGACTACGAGGGGGCACAGCTCGAGTCAGGAGGTCCTGATGTTTTCGTTTCGCCGCTTCTATCTATTGTGTCTTCCACTCCTCACCTTCATGTTTGCTCATGGCTATGTCTTTGGCCAAGGCGAGCCGAATGATATTAGCCAAGTCCTAGACGAAGAGATTCTAACACCCAGTGTCGCTGTGCATCAGGTCAAGTCCTACATTCTCAGCCGCGTTGCTCCGCCGCCCGCGGCGACGAATGCGCCGCAATGGGCCGAGCAGGCGAAGCGCCTTCGCCAACATTTGCTCCAGGATGTGGTGTTTCACGGCTGGCCTGACGAATGGGTCAATTCTCCTCCCAAATTTGAAGACGTCGGAGTGGTAGAAACGGGGCAGGGTTACCGGCTGCGGAAGCTTCGCTATGAGATTGTGCCTGGCTTTCAATCGGTTGCGATCCTTTACGAGCCGGAAGGAGATGCAGGGGAAACTGCCAGCGATCCTGAACGTGAACGGGCACGTCGGCCCGTTTTCAATTTGGATAGCAACTTGTTGAAATACTGCATCATTGCAACTAGGAGATTACATTCTAATAGGGTGCGGTGCCACGACCTGTGCTGACAACTTATCTGACTCCTGATTAAAGCTGCGGACAAATGAAATGGCCCGGCGTCCGCATGGCGAGTTTGGTGGTTCAAAACTATTCGCCGGTTTGAGATCTTTTTCGTTCTAGAAAACCTTCACAAAATTGGCAGGAGAACTGAAAATCCCGCGTTCCAGATACGTTCCAGTTAGCCGCAATTTTGCCGCTTTCTGCGTTTTTGGCGTCTCGAAAAATCAATAAGTTGCGTGTTTTCAACAAGCCTAAATATTCCGACTCCCCCCGCCTCCACCATCGTTACGCAGGTCACGCTACGTAGGTCATCTTAAGAGGGGAAGGGCTGACGGGCGCGTATAAATCAGCCCGCTAGTAGCCGGTAGTAAGCAAAGTGTCCGGCGAACTCAATCGCCGAACCGAGCCGCCGCACGAGCCTTCGCTTTTGCGGCCTCTTCTTCGCGATTTCTCGGCAGCGCATTTGTTTCGAGCGAGTGAAGAAGGCGGCTCGAAGCGGCCGCTACTTCGTCGATTGCAGTCTGGAACGCGGCTTCGTTCGCTTTTGACGGCTTGTTGAATCCGCTGATTTTTCTGACGAACTGGAGCGACGCAGCGCGAACCTCTTCAGGCGTAACGGGCGGATCAAAGTTGAAAAGTGTTTTGATGTTCCTGCACATGCGCGGTGACCTCGGCGAGATTTAACTAAACGCTTTGCGCTTTTCTTTTGACGGCGGACAGTCGGCCTTTGTTTCGCTTGTCGCAATTGGAATTTATCCTACGTTGTTCCGGCCGACTTCGTCGCCTTGGAATTGGAAGAACTACAGCGCTGGCGCGCATAACTCGCCCACGGACCTGTAGGATCCAATCGCACGTACGCTTCCCAGTGTTGCTGCGCTTCGGCATACGCCCTCAGCTTTTCGCAGACGAACGCCAGGTTGTAATGCGCGTCTGGATAAATGGGATTCAGCCGGACCGCTTGCCGCAAGTGCTGGCGCGCCGCATCCACATGTCCGGTTTCGTCCAGCACGCTGCCCAGATTGAAATGCGCCAGGGCGTTTTCCGGATCGAGCACCAGGGCCTGGCGGAAATATTCCGAAGCTTTCTCCAGGTTTCCATCTTCGTAGTAAAGCGTGCCGCAATTAATCAGCGCGTCGGGCCGCGCCGGGTCCACGCAAAATGCTCGCTCATACGCATCGATCGCTTGCGCTCTGTTTTTTCCTTCGGCTTCGTACTCGAGCGCCACGGCAAGCCATTCGTCGGCGCTGCGTCCGGTCATGACGCGCACGGTTTCGTTCAATTCGCGCGTCTCGAAGTTCAACACGAACTGCCCGGACAGCGGCTCCAGCCGCGTGCCGCCGCGTTCAACGATCACCGCTCCTCCGTCCGATAGCACTCGCAACTCCGAAAGCGGAGCTTCCGCATGCGCAAGTTTTTCGCGCAGTGCGCCAAGCGCTCGGCGCAGGCGGTTCGCAGGCACGCCGTTTTCGACTAACTGCTTTACCGTACGCAGACCGATCAGGTCGCGGAAGTCGTAGTAGCGAATCCCTTGTTCTTTTCGGGGAGAAACGAGGCGCAACCGTTCCCAGTAATCCAGCTGCTTTTCCGTGAGGCCCAAAATGCGCTGGACTTCGTCGGGGCTGAATCTGTCCATCGAGCCCATCAAATGGTATGGCCGGAAAACTTAACCGGCGACCTTCTTTCCCTTCTTCTGCACTGTCGTAATGGCTTCCACGGCTCGCGCCGGAGGCTTTTTCCCCACCGGCACAGGTCCTGCCGCAGCAACAGGAGGCGCCTGCTTTTCCGCGAGGCTCTTCTTGAGGGCTTCCATCAGGTCGATCACGGGAGCCATATGCGGTTGCGCAACCTCGGTCACTTCCTGGCCTTTGAGCTTGGCGGCAATCATCGCGCGGACATTTTCCTGATACTCATCGCGGTATTTTTGTGGATCGAAAGGAGCCGCAAGACTTTCAATAAGTTGTCGCGCGAGCTTCTTTTCCTGTTCCTTCACTTCAATCTTATCCGTCGGAACGGACTCCGCCGCGCGTATCTCATTCGAATAGAACATCGTATGCAGCGTCATTTCCTTAGAACCTGGCCGTAAAATCACGATGTGTTCGCGCTGATGCATGGTGAGCTTGGCGATGGCTCCATAGCCGGACTCTTGCATGGCGCTCATTAACAGCTTGTAAGCCTTCACGCCCGCGTCCTCCGGCGCAACGTAATAAGAGGAGTCGAAATAGAGCGGGTCCATGTCGTCCAGCTTCACGAACTCCAGGATTTCCATGACCTTCGCCGAGGGAGGCTCGATCTTGTCGAGCTCTTCTTCGCTGAAGAGCACGTACTGATCCTTTTCGTATTCGTAGCCCTTCACAATTTCGGATCGTTCCACATTGCGGTTGCAAACGGGACAAAACAAGGGCTGCTTGAGCCGCGAATGGCACTCTTTGTGGAGCTGGTTGAAACTGATTCGCTCGCCACGGGCTGCCGTAGACATGCGAACGGGCATCGAAATCAGCCCAAACGTGAGGTGGCCTTTCCAAACTGTGGTGGCCATGTCAACACTCCTTCGGTAAACAGGCTAGGGATAGCGCACGAGGTTTTAGATTAGCCGCCCACGCCAGCAGTAATCAAGGCGAATCCTCAGCTGGTGGTTTATTAGTCAGCTTGATGTTAGCTTGCCGCGGCGGGGAGATCCCGGGTCCTTGGAATAGTCTGGGATAGAATGCTTTCATGGCCAAGCTTGAAGAATACCGGCGAAAACGGCGCTTTGACCGGACGCCGGAGCCGTCTGGCGCGCCCGAACCTGCCGCCGACAAGGTCCAGGAGAAGACTTCTCCGGCCCCAAAACCTGCCACGGCGGGCAAGCGGACGCGCCTGCCCAAGCCGAAACTGCCACAGTTGGAAGTCCGTCCTGGGGCCGAGCATGGCGACACCTTCGTGGTTCAGAAGCACCGGGCCACGCGCCTGCACTACGATTTCCGGCTGGCGATCGATGGGACGCTGAAGTCGTGGGCCGTGCCCAAGGGACCTTCGCAAAGCCACGCGGACAAGCGGCTGGCGGTCATGACCGAGGATCATCCGCTGGACTACGGCGATTTCGAAGGGAAAATTCCTGAAGGCAATTATGGCGCGGGAACAGTGATGGTATGGGACCGCGGGACTTTTCACGTGGAGGGGAATCTCGACGCGCTGAAGCAATTGGAGAAGGGAGAAATCAAGTTCAGCTTGAACGGGGAGAAACTGCGGGGCAGCTTTGTTCTGGTGAAACTGAAGCAAAGCGAAAAAGGCAACGAATGGCTGATGATCAAGCACAAGGACGCCGCCGAAGATTCCTCCTGGAACATCGACGAGCACGACGGTTCCGCGCTTACAGGACGCACGCTGGAAGAAATCAAGGAGGAGCTGCCACCGAAACGCAAGCCAATCCCAATTCAAGCGACTGAGTTGCAAAGCGCGCGCAAGAGCGCAATGCCGGCTCGCGTGGAGCCCATGCTTGCGACGCTCGCCGACCGCCCTTTTTCCGATCCTAACTGGCTCTTTGAGATCAAGTGGGACGGAGTGCGCGCGCTGGCTCGAATCGAAAATGGCGATTTAACGCTGCGTTCGCGTAACAGCATTGACATCACCCAGCGCTATCCCGAGATGGCCTCTCTTCCCACTGCTTTAGCCGCTCGCGATGCCATTCTTGACGGAGAGATTGTCGCGCTGGATGCGCAAGGCCGCGGCGACTTCGAGCGCTTGCAGGAACGCATGCACGTACGGGCGCCCAGCGAGAACCTGGTCGCGCAGATTCCCGTCGTTTACTTTGCCTTCGATCTTCTCTACTGCGATGGATACGACCTTCGCGAAGCTCCGCTCCTCGAGCGCAAGCAACTCCTGCAGCGCTTGCTTTACACATCGGAACGGTTTCGTTACGCGGACCATCAGTTGGAGCACGGAAGAGAGCTTTTCGACCTGGCGGCGCAGAATGGCCTGGAAGGGATCGTCGCGAAGCGAGCCGACTGCCCGTACGTTTCCGATCGCAGTTCGTACTGGGTGAAGCTGAAGATTACCAAGACGGTGGACGCGGTCGTGGGCGGCTGGACCGAAGCTCGCACGTCGGCGCTTCCTCTTGGCTCATTGCTGTTAGGGCTGTATCAAGGCAAAAAACTTCGATTCATCGGGCACGTTGGCAGCGGATTTGATGCAAAGAAGCTGAAAGAATTGAGCAGCAGGTTGAATGAACTGGCACCTTCCGCGTGTCCGTTCGACGCCGTGCCCGAAACCAACGAAAAGCCATCGTGGGTCTCTCCCGCCTTGGTTGCGCGCGTCAAATTCGGCGGATGGACGCAAGAACGCGCTCTGCGTCATCCGGTTTTCATAGCGCTGCGCGAGGACGTAAGTCCCGCGGATTGCCAATGGGAAAATGAGATTGTCGCTGAGGCACGCGCCGCCGCACCTGCCGTGGTTCACGCGCCCGAGGTCGTTGGCCGGGTGCTCAGCTCAAAAGATGAGATCGAAGCTGAGTTGTTCAAGGGGCGCTCCGAAACGGTCACTATCGAACTGGACGGCAAACGGCTGCGCCTCAGCAACCTGAACAAAGTGTATTTTCCGGAGTCCGGCTACACGAAACGGAATCTGCTGGCCTACTACTACCGCATGGCGGATTCCATTTTGCCTTTTCTCCGCGACCGGGCTTTGGTTTTGCGGCGCTACCCCGACGGAATCAAGGGACAGGCTTTTTTTCAGAAGGACGTGCGCGAAGGCTTGCCGGATTGGTTCAAGACGGTTCCAGTAGATTCCGAACATCGCGGTGAAGTCATTCAATTCGCGACGGCCAATGACCGCGCTTCCCTGCTTTTCCTGACGGGCCTGGGCTGCATCGACCACAACCCATTGTCCAATCGTTATGACGATCTCGATCATCCGGACTACTTCTTTCTTGATTTGGATCCATCGGACGGCACGGAATTTTCCGTGGTTGTGACCATTGCCAAAGCGCTTCATGAAAAGTTGGAAGAATTGCGCTTGGCGAGCTTCCTGAAAACTTCCGGTGCAACGGGAATGCACATCTATTTACCAGTCGAGCCGATTTACACTTACGAGCAGTTGCGTACCTTCGGCGAAATTATTGCGCGAACGGTGACTGCCGAGCACCCGAATCTGGTCACTAACGAGCGTACTGTTGCCAAGCGTCCCGCGGGCCGCGTGTTGATCGACGTGCAGCAGAATGCTCACGGACGCCCCCTTGCTGCCGCGTATTCCGTGCGGGCCTTCCCTCAAGCGCCGGTTTCCGCTCCGCTGTTACCGCGCGAATTGCGCCCCAGCCTGCGCCCCGAAACGTTGAACATAAAGACGGTGTTTGCACGCCTGAAGGATAAGGGTGACCTCTGGGCCGACTTCTGGAAGCGGCGTCAACGACTGGAACAAGCCATCGAACTCCTCAGTACCCGCATGCCGCCAAGAACCAAGAAGGCCCCTTGATTCACAAACCGAATGCCTTTGACTTTTCCGAGTGCGAAGGCTGTGATTAAATGCCAAGGCACGGAGGTGCGCCATTCCTCGCGCAGGCCAGCTTCTTGTGGGGACTTCTGGATACTCCTATAAACAGTGGAAGGGGAGCTTTTACCCGGAGAAGCTCCCCGACCGCGAAATGCTCTCCTTCTACGCCAAGCAATTCTCGACGGTCGAAATCAATCACAGTTTCTATCGCATGCCGACCGAGAACGTGCTCCTGCAGTGGGCGCAGACTGTTCCCGAAGGATTCCGGTTTGCGCTGAAGGCCAACCAGCAAATCACGCACATCCAAAGGCTGCGCAACGTCGAGAGCACTTTGAAACGTTTCCTGGAAGTCGCCAGCGTCCTGAACGACGGGGACCACCTCGGGCCCATCCTCGTGCAGCTCCCGCCCAATTTCAAATTCGACCGCTCGCTGCTCGAAGACTTTCTTGCTCTTCGCCCGGATGCTTTTGCTTTCGCCTTCGAGGTCCGCCATCCGTCCTGGTACACCGATGAAACGTACGCCGTTCTCCGCCAGCACAAAACGGCCCTCTGCCTGTCCGAAACCGACAAGCAAACTCCGCCGGACGTGCTCACTGCCGGTTTCACCTACGCTCGCCTGCGCCTGGAGGATTACACCCCGAAGCAAATCACGGCCTGGAGGAAACGCTTCGACGCCTGGCTCGGCCAAGGCGTGGATATCTACGTTTATTTCAAGCACGAAGACGCCGGAAAAGCGCCAGCCTACGCCCGCCAGCTTCTGGGAAAAACAAATTGACCGCACTTCGGGCCGCACCTAGCAGGCCTCAGAGGAAGCTAGTCGCGTTCGTGGAAGAGCATGGCTGCTCCGGGGGCACCGGCTCCGGAATCGCCCTCGGCGGCGTCCCAGGCTTTGCGATCGAGGGGCTGGATGGGCTCCAGCTTTTTCTGTGAAAGCGTCTTGTTCACGGCGGGCAGTTCCTTGGTAACGAAGGTGTCGAACTCGCCGGCCACGTCATCCAGTTCTTTCTTCAGCGAGTCGATGCGCGCGATTTGATAGTCCCCCGGCCGTCCTTCGTAATTCAAAACGGCGCCGTAGAGTTGCGTCGTTTTTTCGCGGATGCGTTCCTCGCCGGTGATGGCGCCTCCCTCCGTGGTGGCCACGATTTTCTTGCGCATGGCTTCCACTTTGCCGGCGAGGTCCTGCAGCCGTTTGCTGAAAGCAGCGTCTCCCTTCAGCTTTGCGCTGCTCTCCACGAGCGCGTTGTGCACGCCGTTGATGCGGTCGACATCGAAGCTCATCTCTCCGAGCAGTCGGTGGAGGCGCATCGCCGCGTCGAATTCCAGTTTGCGATCTTCCATCGTGAACTTGGCGCGCGGATCGAGCTCCAGCACAAGCTGTGTGCTGTAGGTCTCTTTTCCGCGCGTCATCTTCACCGTGTACGTGCCCGGCAAAACTCTAGGGCCCTGCGCCGCTTCAAAGGCAGCCGTAGCCGCCGGCGGAACGTGCGGCGCCTTCAGCCGCATCGGCCACTCCACGCGGCTAATGCCGCGACGGCTGTTCGGAGGTAGCGTGTCTACCAGCTTTCCCTGCGAATCGAAAATTTCCAGTTTCATTTTTCCAAAAATGTGCCGCTTGCTCTGGTAATAAGTAATCAACGCCGCGTCCGGAGGATTGGGCCCGGTATACACCGCGCTTCCTTCCACCCAGCCGCCATTCGCAGGCAACCGCTGCTTCGCGGGCTTGGCCTGGAGGAAAACTGCCTCTTGCGCCATAACTTCGGGAGTCAACTTGCGCAGCGGCGTGATGTCGTCCACGATCCAGATTCCGCGGCCATGCGTGGCGATGACCAGATCCGATTCGCGCGGGTGAACCACGATATCCCGGACGGCGACCGTCGGAAACTCGTGGCCTTTGTATTGCGCCCAGTGCTTTCCGCCATCCGGCGAAATCCAGAGTCCGAACTCCGTCCCGAGAAACAATAAATTGGGCCTTACGGTATCTTCCTTAATGACGTGCGCGTAGCCGCGCACACCGCTGTCCGCCGGGACGATGGGCGTCCAAGTCTTTCCGTAGTCCGTGGTCTTGAAAACGTGCGGGTCCATATCCCCAAACGTGTGGCGATCGAACGTTGCATATGCCGTGCCCGCATCGTACAAGCTGGCTTCCACCCACGAAACCCACGAAGCTTTCGGCAGATTTGGAACATTGCCGACGACGTTTGTCCATGTCTTGGCACCGTCGCGCGTCACTTGAAGATTTCCATCGTCGGTTCCAACCCAGATCGTTTGACCGTCGCGCGGCGACTCGCTGATCGAGTAGATCGTCGTGTGCATTTCGGCATAAGAATTGTCCACCGTCACGCCACCGGACTGTTCCTGCTTCTGTTTCTCCGGATCATTGGTGGTGAGATCCGGCGAGATGCGGTCCCATGATTGTCCATGGTCGCGCGAGCGGAACAAAAATTGCGCGCCAATGTAAATCGTTCCCTTCTCGTTCGGGCTCATGTGGATCGGCGTGTTCCAGTTGAACCGCAGTTTTCCCTCTCCATAATTCTGTTCTGGCTTGATCAGACGCCCTTCTAGCGTGACCCGGTTGACTCGCCCAATAAAGCCGCCTTGTGATTCAGCGTAAACATAATTGGCATCTGCTGGATCAGGAAATACCCAAAACCCATCCCCTCCAAAAACATTTTCCCAGCGGCCGTTGGTGATCCCGCCCGGGTATTGCGAGTCGCCCATCCACACGCTGTTGTCCTGCAGCCCGCCGAACACGTGATAAGGATCGGCGCTGTCCACGCTGACGTGGTAGAACTGCGAGATTGGAAGATTATTGCCTTTCCACCACGTATTGCCACCGTCGTAGGAATACCAAACGCCCCCGTCATCACAGGCGATGAGGTGATCGGTATTGTCGGGATTCACCCACACGTCGTGAAAATCTCCGTGCGCGCCGTTCCCAATTCCGCTGAAGCTTCTGCCGCCGTCCTCGCTCATGATCAAAGTGAGGTCCGGTTTGTAGACTTTGTTCTCGTTCTTCGGATCGACGATCAGGTTCGCGAAATAAAAAGGCCGCCACACCATCCAATTGCTGCGGTCGCGCTCCTCCCATGTCTTGCCGCCATCATCCGAGCGGAAAAGAGCGCTCCGTGTCGACTCAATCATGGCGTAAACAACATTTGGCTTTGACGGCGCGATCGTGACGGCAATGCGTCCCCATGGTCTTGCCGGAAGCCCTTTAGCGCTCTTTTCATCCAATTCTTTCCAGGTAGCTCCGCCATCCGTGGTTTGAAAAAATCCGCTGCCGCTCACCGCCGTGGCATTCTCTCCGCCCGACCGGAAAGTCCAGCCCTTCCGCCGAAAGTCCCACATGCCCGCGAAAAGCGTTTTCGGATCTTGCGAATTCATGGAGATCATCGAGCAGCCGGTCGAGAGATTCGCGCCCTTCAGAATCTTGTTCCAGCTCTTGCCACCGTCTGTCGTCTTGTAAACGCCGCGATCTTCGCTATCGCTCCACAATTGTCCGGGCGCGCAGACGTAAACCGTATCGCTGTTCTTTGGATCGACGATAATTTTCGCGATGCGCTCTGAATTTTGCAGGCCCATGTTGGTCCAACTGTCGCCGCCATCCGTCGACTTGTAGATGCCGTTGCCAATCGAAACGCTATTGCGCGTCCATGACTCACCCGTGCCTGCCCAAATTGTTTTCGGCGCTTGTGGATCGATGGCCACCGCACCAATCGACTGGGCACTCTCCTTGTCGAAAACCGGCTTGAACGTTGTGCCCCCGTTCGAGGATTTCCAAACGCCGCCGCTGGCTGCGCCAATGTACACGGTCAGCCGGCCGTCTTCTTTCACCGCGGCAATCGCGGCCACGCGCCCGCTCATGGCAGCGGAGCCGATGTTCCGCGCGCCGAGGCCTGAGATTGTGTCCGAGTCGAACTTGGCCTCTTGGGCCGGCGCGGGCCCGGCGAAAATCATCGTCACGACAAACACAATCGTCACGGCAACAAAGCAATGGATTGACTTGTGCATATTGGCGGATTCCTCAGCGATAAAGTAGAAGCCAGGTTTCTTGGGTTTTGGTCGATCCATGGATGTTTGTGGCGTGGAAACTTACTTTCCGGCCGGCGGCGCCTTCGTCTCCGGTTTGGACACCGGCATCGAGAAGTGCGCGTCTTCCAGCGGAATGTTTTGTTCGATTTTTTCGACAGAGAACTGCGCCCGCGAAGCACTGCCCTTTTGCGTTTGTTCGACGGCAAAGGGATAATAGATGCCGTTCACCTGTTCGTAGTCGCCGTAATACAGCTCGGATTCCTGCAGCGCGCCGCGAATCGTGGTTTGAATTTCCACTTTCAGCTCCAGGTAAGAGTCCGCATCCAGGTAGTAGTAACGCACGTCCCCGTTTTTCATGCTCAATTTGATTTTTAAACAGTCCGTTCCTTCCATCGAATCGTGCCCCACGAGCTCGGCCTTGTGCCCTTTCTCTTTGTAATTCACCAGGGGTCCATCGATATCGGCGTCCACGATCAGGCTTTTCAAATCGTCCTGCGAGAGAAGCTCCGGATCTTTGCGCCCGCCGAACGGAGAAATCTGCCATCCGGTCTTGCCATCGTAGGCTTGCACCTGCGCCAGGCCCTGAATGACAAATTCTTCTCGAACTTTGTCCGCGCGCTTGATCTCTTGACGAAATTCGGCGCGAAAGGATCCCTGGCTGAACTTCGTCGTGATACGCACGGTGCGCACAGATTTCAGCTTGTCGGCTCCGCCTTTCGCCTGAATATTCTTGGCGATGACCTCATCAACGGTTTGGGCGCCAGCGGCAAACGAAAAAAATCCGATGGCCACCGGCACAAGAAGGAAAAAACGGAAGACGCTTGCGAACTCCCTAAACGGAGTCCGCCACAATTTTGCTTTCATGAACCCACCCCATTCCAACGGTTTGCGACACTACTCTAAACGGAAGGAACTGAAACGGCCAATCTTTATCACTCGGACGAAATTAGCAACACTTAGTTAGCAGACTTTCGCTCCGCTGCCAAGCAGTTTCGCTCACGGCCTCCCGGCTTGATTTCCTTGGTTGAAGCCATCGACCATGCCATCCAAATCCTCCGCACTTGTTTCAAGTGAGATCAGAAGAGAGTCGCCTTTCGAGCGGTTTTTCTATATCTTCTTTGCACCGATACTCCTGTGGCTGGAATCAAAGGACCCTAAGGAGATCCCGCGGTGCAAAAAATCTTCCTGGCTGTCGTGTTTGCGGCATTCTTTAACGCTCCAGGCGTTCGCGCGCAAGCCGGCCCTGTCGAGGGCGGCCATGAGTTGCAGGTGTGGACCGCCGGTGGCCACGGAGTCAGTGGCAGCCAATCCGGCGACGGCCTATGGAACGCGGGCTTCCGCTATGGCCTGATCCTCACCGCGCCACACGGCCCCGGTTTCCTGCGCGGCCGGTTGGAATATGCGGTGGACGCTGTTCCAGTCTTCCTGATAGTTCAGAAAACGAACACGGCCTACGGCGTCGGCGTAAATCCGTTCGCCTTCAAATGGGCGTTCGCCGCGCGCAGCAGCATAGTTCCGTATGTCGAGATCGGCGGCGGCGTGCTCTTTACCAATAACAAGGTCCCCGAAGGAACATCCCACACCAATTTCACCAGCGGCGGTGCTTTCGGTTTGCACTTCCTGCGCAGCAAATACAACATCGCCACGGAAATCCGTTACATGCATATTTCCAACGCCGGGCTTGCCACTCCGAATCCCGGGATCAATACCATTCAATTTCGTTTGGGTTTCGGTCTGTTCAGCCAAAAAGAATAGTAGGGGCTGCGCAACCCGTCCCGTTCAAATCCAGAGTTGAGTGTGCGAGATGAAAATGATTGGAATCTTCGTAGCTGTTTTCGTTCTCCTCATCGGAATTGCCGTCGTCCGCGCCATGCGCACCGGAGGCAAAGCGCCTTCTTCAGGCGCCACTGCGCCGGACTTCACGTTGAATTCGCAGGATGGCAAGCCGCTCAGCCTGCATGATCTTCGCGGCAAGTGGGTTGTGCTCTACTTCTATCCCAAGGATTTCACCAGCGGCTGCACCAAGGAAGCCCACAATTTCCAGCGCGACCTCGGCCAGTACGAACAGAAAAACGCCATCATTCTAGGTGTAAGCGTTCAGGATGAAGCTACCCACCAGAAGTTTTGCGCCAAAGAAGGCCTCCGTTTCAAGCTGCTGGCAGATACAAAGTACGAAGTGTCTTCCTCCTACGACTCCCTTGTGAACCTGGGCGTCGCCAAACTTTCCGCCCGCCATACTTTCCTCATCGATCCTCAGGGCGTCGTCCGCAAAGCCTATCTCAACGTGAACGCCGAAAAACACAGCGCCGAAGTCCTCGCCGATCTCGCTCAACTCCAGCAATCTCCGGGCTAAGTCTGGTTCAATTGTCATCCTAAGCGCGCTTTTTTTTTGCGCTCCGAACGCCTCTAACGAGCAATGGATCTCACCCGTTCCCTACCTCAACATATCCGCCCAGCTGAGTTTCTGCTTTTCAATTTCCACATTCCACCTCAGCAGGCAGATTCGGGAATTCGGGCAGCGCCGCGAGATTGCTCTTCCCGAGCAGGACGTTCAGCGCGGCCACGTCTTTGTTCTTCAATTCTTGCCAAGCCGCAACAACTTCATTCTCTCCCTTGCAAATTCGTCGGTACGCCACGAATGATTCCTCCGATGGCGCAAAGTCCGCGCCATCCACCAGGGCCATCAAAGCCGTTAAAGTATCATTCACGGCCATGAAACTCGTCGTCTTAGGCGTCTCCAAAATCGGAGTGGCTTCGCCTTGGAGCGCTGCGACTTTCCCATCCAGCAAACTCCCCGCAACGGCAACCGGGTCTTCCTTCGCACGCTTCATCAAATCGGCCAGCCTCTTGCGCAACTCCTTTGCCTGCTGGTAGCCGTCAAAGTTTTTCCCGAGCAGCGCGGAAATCCTGAGCTGCAGCTCCAGCGAACTCTGCAATTCGTTGCGCGCCACTGTCACCCGTGGATCCATCTTGATTTCCAGCGGCTGGCGAAGAACCTGTCCACCTGCTTTCAGCCGCACTTCATACTTTCCCGGCAGCACTAGTGGCCCCTGCGGCGGCAGCGGCGTGGAGCCCACGATGGCGGCGATCGGATAATTGTAGGGAGCCTGCGGATGCATGGCGCGTGGATCGGCGTACCGCAGATTCCAAACAACACGGTGCATTCCCGGCGTTTTCGGAGGCGGCTCAGGATGCGCTATCCAGTACTCCGCCACAAATGGCGTTTCTTCCAGTTCCTTCGGCACAGCCGCGCTGGAAAAACTCCCCACTAGCTTTTCGTCCGCGTCGTAAATTTCCAGTTGAATGTCTCCGCTGGAATTGGCCGGCAAAATGTAATTCAGGATCGCGCCGTCGGGCGGATTTTTTCCCGCGGGAACTTCCGGCGGCAGCGGCGTGTCTTGATTCTCGTCGCGCCGCACGCGGATGGTGGTTCGGGGTGCAAAAAGATGTGCGCCCGGTGATGCTGCGCGCGCGTCCAACTGTCGCAGCGGCGTCACGTCGTCCAAAATCCAGAACGCCCGTCCATACGTCGCAGCAACTAAATCGTCCTGCTCGATCGCCAGGTCGTGAATGGCCACCACCGGCATATTCAGACGCAGCGATTGCCAGTGCTCCCCGCTATCAAACGAGACGTAAACTCCGCGCTCCGTCCCCGCATACAACAAGCCCTTGCGAACCGGATCTTCTCGCACGGTTCGGACAAAATCGCCGTCGCGAATCCCGCTCACCGTTTCCTGCCAGGTCTTTCCAAAGTCGTGCGTCCGGAAGATGTGCGGATGCAAATCATCCAGAGCGTTTCGATTCACTGCGGCGTAAGCGGTGCCTGCATCAAAATGCGATGCTTCCACAATACTTACCGTGCTCCATTCAGAGATGCTCGGCGGCGTAACGTTTTGCCAGCTCTTTCCCACGTCTTTCGTCAACTGAATGTTTCCGTCGTCCGTCCCAACCCAGATCACTCCTTCTTTCACTTCCGAAGGCGCGACGGTCAGGATCGTCCCTCGCGCTTGTTTCTCATCCTTTTCATCCGCGCGGACGCGCGTCAGGTCCCCGCTCACGGCTTCCCAACTCGTTCCCCCGTTGACCGTCTTCAGCAAAAACTGCGTTCCGAGATAAAGCAGGTATGGGTCCCGCGGCGAAAAAACCATTGGAATAGTCCAATTGAACCTGAACTTGCTGCCAAAAGAAACCGGTGCTGGCGAAATATCCCGCACCTGCCCCGTGAGTTTTGACAAACGAACCACGCTCCCGCCGGGTCCTGCGTTGTAAACCACGTCCGCGTCCAGCGGATCGGGAATCGTGTAGCCGCTTTCACCCGGCCCCACCGGAAACCAATCGCGCTCCGTAATCTGTCCGTTGTTTCCGCGACTCACGATTCCCGCCGTGCCGCTGTCCTGTTGCGGCCCGTACACCCAGTAGGGAAACCGGTGATCCGTCGCCACCCGGTAGAATTCTCCCGTCGGCTGGTTGTACCAGGGGCTCCAGGATTCTCCTCCGTCCAGGCTGATCGTCGCTCCCTGGTCGACTCCCAGCATGATTCGCTGCGAATTTGTCGGATCGATCCAAACGCTGTGATAGTCATCTCCACCCGGCGCGCCTTTTATCGCCGTAAACGTGCGCCCGCCGTCCGTCGAACGGTACAGGTTTTGCGACGGCACATAGACAATGTCGGCGTTCTTCGGGTCCACGAAAATCTCGCTCATGTACCAAAGCCCTTCGATCCGCTTGTCCTCCGTCGTTTTTTTCCACGTCGCTCCCGCGTCGTCGGACCGGTACAGCCCTCCTTTTTTCTCCTTCGCTTCCACAATCACGTACACGCGTCGTCCGTGGTTTCCCGGCGCAACTGCAACTCCCGCTCGCCCCCATTCTCCTTCCGGTAGCCCGTGCCCGATGATTTGCGTCCACGTAACGCCTTCGTCTACGGACTTGTACAGCCCGCTGCCGGGTCCGTACGAAGTTCCTTTTTGTCCCGGCTTTCGAATGCCGTGCCACAGTGTCGCGTACACCACGCGCGGATTTCCCGGCTCAAAACAAAGATCAATCGCCGCCGTGACATTGTCTTTGTACAGGACTTTCTTCCAGCTTCGTCCTCCATCCGTCGACCGGAAAACTCCGCGCTCTTCGTTCGGCCCGGAACTGTGGCCCATCGCCGCGACCAGCACAAGGTCCGGATTTCGCGGATCGACCAGGATCCTCCCGATATGTCGCGAATCCCCCAGCCCGACGTGCTGCCAGTTCTCCCCGCCGTCAACGGACTTGTAAACTCCATCTCCGTAGCTGCTGTCGGCAAAAATTGTATTGACGCCCGTTCCCACGTAAATGATGTTCGGATTCGAAGGTGCCAGCGTCATTGCTCCCATCGAAGCGACCGGCTCCTTGTCGAAAATCGGTTTCCACACCACGCCGCCATCCGTCGTTTTCCATACGCCTCCGCCGTCCGCGGCAAAATAATAGACCGCAGTATTTCCCAGCACGCCCCCTACGGCATTCACTTTTCCTGCGCGAAACGGCCCGATCATCCGCCACTTCATCTCCGAATAGAGCGATTCCGGAATCTGCTGCGCGCGCTCAATACCTGCCATCACAAAAACACTGCAGCTGAGAAACGTAAAACCGAGCACGATTCGAGACGTTCGCAAACTCTTCATTCCTGTCCCTTTCGAGAATCGATTGCTCGGTAACAGATCATGGTTCATCATCCCCATCGGCGTCGGCGGATGGGGCGTTATCCGGTGATTTGTTCGCATCAATCTGCGCGAGTCCGGCCTTCTTCAGCTCTGCGTTAAGCGCGGCAATATCCTGCTGCCGGATTTTCGTCCACTGTGCAACGAGTTTCTGCAAGTCTTCTTCAAGCTCCTTGTACACGGCAGTAGCTTGCGTCGTGGGCGCGGCATCAGCGCTGTCTGCCACAGCCAGGATTCCGCCAAAATGTTGGTTCAAGGTAGAAAAATTCTCCGGCTGTTTCGCACCCGGCGGCAACCCGAAGAAATTGCTCTGCGCCGCGCCTTCCATTTCGCCGGCCTGTTTATCGAGAGCAGCGATCGCATCGGCAACCGCGCCCTTCCCTGCTTTCGCGGCGCGCTCCTTCAATTGCGCGCGCACCGATCGAACCTGCGCGAGCGCCTCGAAGCTTTTATTCATCTCAGCAACCGCCTCCATTTGCATGTCGTATTGTTTAGCAAGATCGTTCAAGGAGGTCTTTATGCGAGGGTCCATTTTCACTCTAAGTGTTTGATGGTATTTCTTGCCGTCCACAGTCAGTTCCAGAGTGTACTCTCCCGGGAGCGCCCAAGCCCCGAGCGGATACTTCGGAGTGTCATGAAGGATTGCCGATATCGGGTATTCGTGACTTAACGATTTCGGGGAATCGTAATGCAAGTCCCACACGAAACGGTGCATTCCTGCTGCTCCGGAAAGAATTTGCGTCGGTCGCGCCCAATACGTGGGAATAGGGTGCTCGGCAGCTATTTTTTCCAAAGGTTCCGGCTTGTCCGCACTTGAGTAGTGTCGAACCGCGATGGCAACACCTCCGGTAGTTACGATATCGAGCGTGACTGACCCGTTTGCCGGAGAAGCCAGGTAGTAATCGATGATTGCGCCGTCCGGAGGATTTTTTCCTGCGGGAACTTCCGGCGGCAATGGCGTGTCCGGATTCCGATTCCAGCGGACGCGAATCGCTTCCTGTGGCGCGAAAAGGTGCACGCCCTCTTTGGCTATGTCCGCATTCAGTTGCCGCAGCGGAGTGATGTCGTCAAGAATCCAGAACGAGCGGCCATGCGTGGCCACAATTAAATCGTCGCTGTGAATCGCAAGGTCGCGCATCGATGTATGCGGCAGATTCAACTGCAGCGGCTGCCAATCGTCGCCGTCGTTGAACGAAACGTAAACGGAGCCTTCCGTCCCCGCGAACAGCAATCCTTTTCGTACCGGATCTTCGCGCACCACGTTGCTGGCGCCGCCATCGGGAATCCCTTTTGTAATTTCCGCCCAAGTTTTTCCATAATCGCGTGTGCGGTAAATGTGCGCGCGCAAATCGTCCAGCCGGAAAGAATTGATGGCCGCGTACGCCGTGCCCGCATCGAAGTGCGACGCTTCGATAATCGAAACTTTGCTCCACGGCTTCAACTGTGGCGGCGTAACGTTTTGCCACGACTTTCCGCCATCGCGTGTGATGTGAATCAATCCATCGTCCGTGCCCGCCCAGATCGTGTTCGCTTCCTTGAACGAAGGAGCGACGGCATAAATAACGCCGCGATGCTTTCCTTTTTCCGGATCGCTTGCGGCGAAAACACCGAGATTCGTGGGAATTTCATAAGTTTCGCGCGTGAGGTCGTCGCTGATAATCTGCCAACTGTTTCCCGCATCCGTCGTTTTGAAAAGTTTGTTGGCCGCAAAATAAAGTGTGTGCGGCTCGAGCGGCGAAAAAACCACGGGCAGCGTGCGCGCGTAGCGATATTCGCCGCGGCGAATCGGCTCCGGCGTAACTTTCGCGTACTCGCCGATATCCTGCTTCGTGCGCGTCAGCCAGTCGCCATAAAGAATGTTCGAATCCAGCGGGTCCACCGCGATGTAGCCGTACTCAAAAATTCCCGGCAGCCGCCAATCGCGAAACGTAATTTCGCCGTAATCACTGCGGCTTTGCGTCGCCACGGAGCCACTTTCCTGCTGCGCGCCGTAAACCCAATACGGAAATCGATTGTCCGTCGTGACGTGATAGAACTGCGCCGTCGGCTGGTTGTACCAACTGCTCCACGTCGCGCCGCCATTCACGCTGATGACCGTGCCTTGATCGGAGCTGAGCGCGATAATCTGCGGATTTTCCGCGCTGATCCAAATGCGCTGGTAGTCGTCCCCGCCCGGCGCGCCTTTGAATCCCACAAATGTCTTTCCGCCGTCCGTGGATTTCCACGTGGTGGTGTTCGCCACGTAAATCACGTCCGGATTGTCCGGCGCCACCGCGATTCCCATCGCGCCCGGGCCGCGGCCGCCGATGCGGCGGTCGCCGTTTACTTTCTTCCAGGTTTCACCGGCATCGTCCGAGCGATAAACTCCCGCGCCGTTCGTGGCCTCCGCTGAAACGTAGATGCGCTTCGCATCGCTTGGCGCAACGGCAATCCCGATTCGCCCGAGCCCTTCGCTTGCTGCCGGCAATCCTTTGGTCAACGGCTTCCAGGTATCGCCGCCATCCGTTGATTTATACAGCCCGCTCCCCGCGATGTAGATCGAGCCGCCGCTGCGCACCTCCCACGGCGCAACGCGCGCCGCCCACAGCGCCGCGTAAATCGTCTGCGGATTCGTTGGATCGAAAGCGAGATCGGCGGCGCCGGTGTTTTCGTCTTTGTAGAGAACTTTCTGGAAAGTCTGTCCGCCATCGGTCGAACGAAAAACGCCGCGCTCCGCGTTGGGTCCGTAAGGATGTCCTTCGGCGGCAACGAAAACGCGGTTGGGATTCTTCGGATCGACGAGAATCGCGGTGATTTGTTGCGCGTCGCGCAGACCCCCTTTTTCCGGACCCCCTTTTTCTAAACCAACGTGCGTCCAGGTTTTTCCCGCGTCGGTGGATTTGTAGACCCCATCGCCGGTGGCCAAATCCGGGCGTTGTAAACCTTCGCCGCTGCCCACGTAAATAATGTTCGGATCGGATGGCGCAACGGCCAGCGCGCCGACCGAGCCAGTGGGCTGATCGTCAAAAATCGGATTCCAGATGTTTCCGAAGTCCGTGGTCTTCCAGACGCCGCCATTGACAGCCGCCATGTAGAAGATGCCTGCTTGTCCTGACCCAGGAGAGGTCTGATGCGGCACGCCCGAAACCGCCACGGCGCGGCCTCCGCGGAACGGCCCGATGCAGCGCCAGCGCATTTCGGAATACAGTTTCTGATCAAATTCCTGGCCGACCTTCTGGTCGAGCTGCTGCGCGTCCGCTGCAACACTAAATGAAGTACAAAAGGAAATACAAAAAAGTGTTGCGCCAACGATTCCCCCGCCGAACCACTTCCCTGCCGCACCGATTCGCATCCCAGTCCTCCGTGAGAAAAGAGAGGATACTCTGCCCGCCGAATCGGAGCAATGCGCCGAGGCTACTCACTAGCCTCTTTGTTCCTCACCGTGCCTCTGTCGCCCGCCAGTCCCAGGCCCATGGTTTGGTGCGCTCTTTTCTTCCAATCGTCAATGTAGGGCAGCCAGGATAATGCTAAACTAACTTGCGAAGGTGCCGCCCATGCAAGTCTTCTTAAGCTACGCGCCATCCGACGAAGCCTTTGCTAAGGCGCTCTCCTCGCAATTGACTCGGCGCGGACTCTCGGTCTGGAGTCCCGGCGAAGAGGTCTTGCCGGGTGACAACGTCTGGCTCCGCATCGGGGAAGCGTTGAAGAATTCCAGAGCAATGATCGTTCTTGTTTCGCCGGATTCCATGCGCTCGGAAAACGTCCGCCGCGAAATCGAATACGCTTTGGGTCAGCCCAATTACGAAGGCCGCTTGTTTCCCGTGCAGGTTCGTCCGACAAACGACATTCCTTGGGTGCTCCGTCGATTTAAGACGTTTGATGCCAGGCAGAGTGCCGCGAAAGTTAGCGAGTCCATCGTCAACGCTTTGAGCCAGGTTGCCTAGCGCAGCCCCATGCCTCGATCGGTGAAACCGAGAAAAGGGGTTTTCCTCTCCCACTCCACCAAAGACCGCAAGTTTGTCTTGAGCCTCGCGCGCACTCTAAAAGGCCACAGGATTCCTTACTGGTATAGCGCCACTCACATCGCCATCGCCAGACAGTGGCACGACGAAATTGGCAAAGCTCTCAAGCGATGCGATTGGTTCCTCGTCGTGTTGACCCCGGATGCTGTCAAGTCCGACTGGGTCAAGCGGGAACTCCTCTTCGCCCTCAGTGACAATCGCTATAACAAGAGAATTATCCCTCTTCTCCTCAAGAACTGTAACTACTCGGATATCTCCTGGACTCTGCCCTCATTTCAATTCGTCGATTTTCGTAATGACATCGAAGCTGGTTTCTGCAGGTTATTCAGGCTGTGGGGAATTGTCTTTAAGCCCGCCCCGAAAAATCTCCGGCGCAAGAAACAGAAGAAAAGAGGACAATCCCGCTAGCCCGCCGACGAACGTCGGCCTTGTCTGAGGGCTGCCTTTCGCTAGCCTCTTTGTTTTTATGAACTTGACTCGGTTCCCGGATTGCAATCTTCCCTTCTTCCAGTTCTTGCCTTCTAGTTTCCCATTTTTGCCTTGCTCTAAGTCCTTTCCTCTCAGTCCTATAAAGTAATTATTGACAAATTATACTAATGTGGTATAATGGGTTTGTTGAGTCGGCACGATTCCTCCGCCTGCCCGCCACAGCCCAGGGTGCCCCACGAACCATGTGCGCCTTTTGCATCCCGGTTTCCGTACCGGGGCTCGCCCCTCAAGCAGTCCTTCTAACTCCTTCAATGTCGTTGTGCCGCTGCCAGTTACCCTCCCCAGCAGAACGAACAAGACGAACTTCCGCCACTGCCAACCTTCGCCTTAACTCCTTTATCTGCAACACTTATGAACCCCTTCGCAAAAGTACTGCAAACAAACGACTTACGGTTTTGCTAAACCTTTTAGATGCAACACTTACAAAAAACATAGGGGGTGGGGTCCAGTTATTGTTAACTAGAATCTCTAAGATCTCAGCGTGGTTGTTTTTGCTTCGAGGGGGATCGCGTTCGGTTCTCCGAGATAGTAGGGGGCGCTGACGGTGAAGATGCGCTCGTTGCCGCGCACCAGCAGCATCCATTCCAGCAAGCGGCCGCGCTGGTTGTGAAGAAAGTATTCGTACCAATGACCCTCCACGAGTTCCGGAATCACCACGACGATGCGGCGTTGCGGCTGCTTCGCCGACAGGTCGAGGATGTACTGAATAATCGGAACGATGACGAACCGGTACGGCGAAGGCAGGAGCACGAGTCTTGGTGGCGGATGGCCGGCTTCGCGGAACGGCGGCTCCACGTAGCGCTGCCACTCCAGCTTCAGCAGCTCGGAATGTTTATCGGGCTCCACGTGGACGCCGATGATTTCGTTGCTGATTTTGGCGGCAAATTCGAGACCCTGTTTGGAAATGGAGCTCCAGCGGTCGATGGCCACAACGGCGATGGGCGGCTCGGCGTGCCGGGCAAGTACCGGGACAGTGGAGGCCGTGCGCATTCGCACCGCGTGATAGTGGCGCCGCACGAAGCCAAAGAACACAATCAACAGTGGAATGAAAAGGAGCGTGATCCAGGCGCCCTCCGCGAATTTTGCGACGAGCACGACGCAAACGGTTATGCCGGTGACAAAAGCGCCGAGGCCGTTCACGATCGCGCTCTTCCGCCAATGAGGGCCGCGCTTCTTGTACCAATGCACGACCATCCCGGCCTGCGACAGCGTAAAGGCCAAAAACGCGCCGACGGCATAGAGCGGGATCAATTTGTCCGTGACGCCGTCGAAAAAAATCAGAAGCAAGGCGGTGAGCAAGCCGAGTGTCACGATGCCGTAGGTATATACGAGGCGGCGTCCGCGAAAGCGGAAGGCATGCGGCAGATAATTGTTCTGCGCGATGGCGCGGCACAGGCGCGGGAAGTCCGCAAAGGCGGTGTTCGCGGAAAGAGAGAGGACCAGCAGGATGGAAGCGATGGTCAGGTAATAAAAAACGCCCTTGCCGAAAACGGCGGCAGTGAGCATAGAGAGGATGCTCTGGTATCCGGCCCTGCCGGGCAGCGTGGCGAGGATTCCATACGCTTTGACGAGGTAGGAAATTCCGGCAAGAAGCACCGCGAGAATGAAAATGATCACGGTAAGAGTGCGCTGCGCGTTTTTGACGGCCGGCTCGCGAAAAGCCTTCACGCCGTTGCTGACTGCTTCCACTCCAGTGAGCGCCGTGCAGCCGCTGGCGAAAACCTTCATGAGCAGCCAATAACTGACGGCTTCGGTCGCGGCCGAAGGCGGCGGAAGAGGCGTCAAGGGTGCGGGATGTCCGCCGCTCCGCCAAATGGCAAGCAGGCCCGCGCCAATGACGATCAAGAGCGTGCCAACAAAAAGATACGTTGGCACCATAAAGGCCAAGCCGGCTTCGCGGAGGCCGCGAAGATTGACGATCATGACCACGAGAAGAATGCTAAGGCAGAACGACAACGTGTGGGGCTGCAAGGAAGGAACTGCAGAGATGAGCGCGCCAACACCGGCGGAAATTCCTACCGCTGCTGTGAGAATGTAGTCCGTAAGCAAAGCCGCGGCCGCCAGCAGGCTGGGGCGCGCTCCCAAATTGAACCGCGCCACGGTATACGAACCGCCTCCTCCTGGATAGGCGGCAATCGTTTGAAGATACGAAAAATAAACGATGATGAGTAGCGCGATAATCGCCGCGCTGACCGGAATAATGTAGTTCAGGCCCAGGAGACCCAAGGGAATAAGTAACGTGAGCGCAGCTTCCGGGCCGTAGGCCGCGGAGCTGAGCGCGTCCAGCCCGAAGATGGGAATACCCTGGAGGGGTCCGACTTGCTCGGCTCGCTCTTCGGTGGTCGCCAGGGGCTTGCCGACGAGGAGATCAAGAATGTTCATGGGACTGGCTGATGCATGATATTTGTCGCGTGACCATTTGCAACGAGAAGCGCGGCAAAGTCAACCGCCAACGCGAGTGAGCGACGGACGCGAAAGATGCGTAGTAGATGATGGGTGCCTGATTGGTCTTAATTGGCTTTTGGGCTGGAGAAGACTACGGCAAGCACCCACAGATTGAGCGCGAACGTGAGGACGTGAAGGATGTCGTTGACACTCGACCAGCGGGAGACGGTCATGAATATTTGCTGGAGCTGCGCGGCGCTGGCCCCCGCGTCCCGCAAAGCGAACATCGCGGGGAGAACGAGGACCCGAGTGACGGTCGCCCAAACAATAGCCAGCAGCGCCGCAGAGTAGGCTGGAAATCCGCGTGAACCGCGGGCGCTGCGGTCCAAGCGAAAGGCGATCGCGGCGGAAACCGTGAAGAGCAAAGCGGCGAGGCCAAGCACCGGATAAAAAAGGGCACCAATCCCCACGTTTTCCGCGCGCGTGAAGTTTGCCCAGGGAATGACGCCGAGGCGATCCCACGCCGGCAGCAGGACGAAGGCTCGGTTGGCGGTCACGCCCGCTTGCAAGCCGCCGAAAAGGGCGGCGCCAAGCGCAAGACCTTTGGTTGAGGAAGAAGCCATCGGGTTGACCTCCCTTGGAACGGAATGAGCGTTCTACTCGGAGTTTACGAGGCGAAGGAAGCAAAGGTTACGGTAAGAGAGTTACAGAATCGGATTGGCGGCTCCGCTTAAGGGGGGTTTTATTTTGGCAAACCCGCAAACATTTTGTGGACACGGATTTGGTTTTGCTCTTACTATTTTGCTGGGTGGGCGCCGTGCCCAGCGTGCGCACTTCCCGGGGAACCTCATGTTCAAGTATCTCAACTCACAGGGGGGAAGCGCTGATGGCGCAGTCGCAGCACGCTACATCATCATTCCACAAGCCGCTCCCATATCTCTCACCCGGGCAAATCAAGGAAATCTGCGAAGCGGGCGAGACTTACATATCGGAGCAACGAAGCCGGTTTTTGGGGCGCGGCGCAAACTTGTCGCGCGGACAAATATCCAGGCTGTCCGCATTTTTCCGGTCCGACTTACTGAACTCGATCCGGCTGTTCGTTCTGGAAGACGATCGAGTTCCTAATCCACCGTTTTATCCCACGCTGCGCGCGATGGGCTTTGCCAGCCTGCCCGATTTTGCGCTGATGGCGGCGGTGACCTTCAAAGATGTAATCGTTTCGTACGAAGCGTGCTCCGAGGGAGTGCTTTTCCATGAGCTGGTGCACGCAGAGCAATATCGCCAGCTCGGCGTAGGCCGCTTCGCGGAACTGTACATTCGCGGATTTCTTTCCGGCGGCGGCTACGACGGGATCCCGCTGGAGGTCAACGCGTACTCGCTGGGGGCGCGCTTCGAGGATCGCCGCGAGGCGCACTTTTCCGTTGAAGCGGAAGTTTCCTCTTGGATTAGGCGACGCGCATTTTAGGAGGGCCAGCCGGAGAAGGACGGCGGGATTTAGGAATTGGGCACAAGAGAACCTTGGTTCTATTTTTTGGGCATGTGGGGTCCCTTATGTTTGAGGAGAAGGGGGATCATCCATATGTCGAACAAGATGTATGCGCTCGCGGCATGCCTGGTTTTTGCGGGTGTGTGCGCCGCCAAAGAGCACGACTACCAAAAAGGGACTTTGCTGCGAATGGATTCGACGTCCTGCGGGATGCAGGAAAAGGGATCAAAGTCCATAACTGGTGAATTGCTGGGCACGGACGCGCAAAGCAAGAAAACTCAGGAAGTGCTTTGCCAGGAATATGTGCTGCAGACTGAGCGAGTGGTCTACAGGATCCGCCCGAAAGATGACAAGCACCCGGTGCTGCTGCCGATTGGAGAGGCGGCGCAATTCCGGATTCACAAAGACAAATTGATTCTGCGAGTGGCGGAAGGCGGCGACGATAAAGAGCGCGAGTACATCGTGGTCTCCATGACGCCGCGACAAGATGCTCCGCAGCAGGCAGCGAGCAAAAACTAGGTCACGTTTCAAAGAGACTGAGAGAAACGGCGCTCCGACGCAGTCGGGGCGCCGTTTTGTCTTATAAGTGCAGCGGAAAAAGGCGAAGAAAAAAGATTTAACGCAGAGGTCACAGAGTTTGCAGACGACACAGAGTAGAGAGATTCCTCTCTGCGCAGGCCGACCGGTTCGCAGGAGCGAAGCGGGAAGAAAAAGCGTCGGCCTGCTGCGTTTGATTTCATAACGAGGTCGGCTCCTTGGACCCGGGTAGACTTGGCGTGATGAGCGACCAAGGCTCGGGAGGAAGGAGCCGAACGATGAAGATTATAGGCTGTGATTTTCATCCGAGCT
>Ga0209350_1000059_pt1 | contig 69667 bp, 56 predicted proteins | sample GraSoi013_2_20cm_2_FD_185822 | JGI IMG/M metagenome (GOLD analysis project Ga0209350, IMG submission 185822) | Grasslands soil microbial communities from the Angelo Coastal Reserve, California, USA - Sample 09_27_2013_2_20cm (SPAdes) (version 2) | ecosystem: Environmental > Terrestrial > Soil >...
TGTGCTGTTCCTAGCCACGGAGCACGACAGCGTGTACGCCTATGACGCGGATTCGCCCTCTTGCATCCTGCTTTGGAAGACCAGCTTCCTGGGGACGAACGTGACTACCATGTCTTGGCAAGACACTGTGAATGGCGCCACCGACCTCATTCCAGAGATTGGCATCACCTCGACTCCTGTCATTGACGCAGCTACCAAGACCATCTACGTGGTTGCCAAGACGAAGGAAACCATTGGCACCGGATGCCCCATGGCCTCCCCCTGCTATGTCAATCGGCTGCATGCTCTCGATGTCACCACTGGTGCAGAAAAGTTTGGCGGCCCGGTTGTCATCTCGGCGACGAATTTCGACTCTCGCCGACATTTCAACCGGCCTGCGCTGCTCCTTAATAACGGCACGGTTTATGTCGCCTTTGGTTCGCACGCTGACGGCTGCAACTGGCAGGGCTGGCTGTTTGGTTACGATGCTGCAAGTCTGACTCAGAAGTTCGTGCAGGCAACTGCGGATCCAACCAGCGGATGCAACGGTGCCGCGATTTGGGATGGTGGCGCAGGCCCCGCTTCCGATGCTAGCGGCAATGTCTATGTCATAACAGGCAACGGCACATATAACGGGACGACCAATTTCTCCGAGTCCACTCTAAAGTACAGTCCCTCGGGCACGCTGCTCGACTGGTTCACTCCCTTCAACCGGAGCGTTCTCGATGCTAACGACGTCGACATGGGCTCTGCTGGCGTCCTCATTCTTCCGGATTCGGTCGCTTCCGCAGCCCATCCGCATCTGGCGCTCGCGACGGGCAAGATTGACATTCTTTATCTTCTCGATATTTCTCAACCGGGCCCGGGTCAAACAACGATGGGCAAATTCAATTCAACGACTAACAACGACGTACAGGAAGTGATCCCTGTCCCGCCACCGAATACAACTTTGTCCGACGGCGGCAACTATGGCGTTCCCGCCTTTTGGAATGGAAACATCTACACCACGGGCCAAAACTATCCTCTGAGCCAGTTCACGATTGCCAGCGGCAGCATATTGACTCCGGCGTTCGCGGTTTCCACCAACACGTTCCCGCCTCGCGGCGCGACGCCATCTGTCTCCGCCAGCGGCACCATCAACGGTGTCGTATGGGTTCTGGATATCTCTGGCTGGACCGGCACGGGGAGCGCCGTCCTCTACGCTTATGACGCCACCGACGTCGCGAACATGCTCTACAGCAGCCCGGCAAGCGGCACGGCTGCCGCCGGGGCTGCCGTCAAATTCACCGTCCCGACTGTGGCGAACGGCAAGGTCTATGTCCCCGGACAGAGCACGGTTTCGGTATTCGGCCTGCTCCCGAACTAGGAGCCGGGATCACTCCCGAGCGCACAACTTCAGTTACTGAGATAGAATCAATATGCGTGAAACGTGCGTTCGATCCCTCATCCGGGATCTACAGTGACATAGTTGGCGGATCGTTCCCGAACTCCGGCAGCCGCACATCTGTGATTCCACTAATCGGGATCACCCCGATGCGAAAGGACTTAAGTATCGGACCGCGAGGCCATTCTTTGGTATCGGGAACACCAGTCTGACTATCCCTTTTCGTGGCAGCTGCATGATCGGCCCTATGGGTTCGCTGCGCCGTCGACGCCCGCAGGAATGACTTCGTAGATTCGTGCTTGGCCAAGTTGTGCTACGAGGCGAAACGCATTCGGGTACGCCCTTTGCACCATATCAAAACAGACTTCATCAGGAAGGTAATAACTAAAGTCTCTGTCAACTACGATGACGTAGCGAATACCAAGTCTGCGAAAACCTTCCATCATTACCTGGGGCCGCACTATCGGAGCAAACCAGATCACCTTGCGTTGGGAATAATGAAAAACGAGCGGGACATGGCGAGCTACTATTACATCTTGGGGATCGGTGTTCAGACGAATCCACTTCGCGGCCACAGCGTCTGGGAGCCGCCCGAACCTCTCTTCCTCAAATGCAAGGTTCGCGCGGGTGATGGGTATGTCTTGCGAGATCGCTCTGGCCACCAGCAGAACAGTTAACCCGAGCGCGCCCATCTGAAGAAAGGTGAGCGACAACGACCCTATGGAAATCTGCCTCAAGAAGACAGGTCGCTCTGACAGCCGACTCAACAGGATCGGCGGCCGATTCATGCATATTACCCAGACCGAAAAGAGCGATGCCGCGAACCAGAATGCGGCAGAGAATTTCGATTGAACTCCTACGGACCAGGATGGCCCAGCTGCCCAGCTGTTGCGAAACGCTACCGCACAGAGGACCATGCAGACTGGCAAGAGGCACGCGGCCACGCGGCGCGGGTGGAGGCGAAACCATGCGGCCATCTTTCTGGCACCGCGATAGATGAAGAGACAGGCGAGTACCGTGTTCGGAAAAAGAAATCGAAACTCGGACTGCCAGGACCACAAAATATAGATAAATTCGAACCCAACGAAATACCAAGCAAGGATGTCTTCGCCTGCTCCCCCAAGAAGTGAATCAGCCACGCCGACGACCGCCAGGACTAAGGGAATGGCTACGGCCAGCGAGGCATACGAGCGATGGATCCAGTGCGCCGTGAGAATCTCCGCCAATACAGCGGTTCGTTCGCCAACATTCGTCTTCACACGCGAAAACACATCGGTGGCATTAGCGAAGCCTAACTCTGGATAATTGCCAAGTTTAAGTTTTAGCTGCGACCCATAGCTTTCAGGATAGCCAGGCAATGGCCAATCCGGTGGATTGCTTCCGCGGTGCATCCACACGAACTGCGTCACAATCCCCAAGAGAATGGCGGGAAGGAACACTCTGAACCGATGAACAGCAGTGCCGCGATCCTTCAACCAGGTGAACCCGATCGAAGCCAACATCGCGCCGACCAAAGCAATACCAGCTGATTGAATGAGGATCGAGAATGCGACGATAAGAGCTAGGGCCGCGGAAAACAGATTTCTTCGCGACCGAGTTTGGGCCCTATCGAGCTTGAGAATTATCCACAAGGCCAATCCGCTCACGAAAAAATACGGAATACTCGGCCAAATTCCACGGGTGACGAAGAAAAAGATCCAAGGTGATGAGCCCAACAGCAGACACGTGGCCGCGGCTATGCCCCGCCCTTCACACTGACGAATAATCTGATACCACACCAGGAATCCCAGTGTGATAAACACGGCCATCGAACTCAGGAGGACCCCGTACCTACAGCCTGCAACCTTGCAGATTAGTGCCAAAAGAAGAGGCAAGCCGGGAGGCTGAACCCTCTCCGGAACAGACTCGAAACCATAGTAGCCGTCGTGCAGCAGGGATTTCGCCTGCTCGAAGTAAGCAACATCTTCAAACGGAAAATCGGGCGAACGCAGGTGAGAGTGAAGCTCGAACGCGCCTAGCACCAGGATGGCCGCCCATACGAGAAAATCGACCGCTGCTAGGTCGTGCTGTTGTGAGCGGCCACCCTTTACGGGATTAAGTTGGACAGCTGGGAACACAAATACTCTCAAACGCGGCTTCGGTGAGAAACCTAGTTATTCTACCACCCTAGTACGAACCCTTCGCGGGCGGTGAGTTGTTCCTTGCAAGCCTTTCTGCGTCTGGCTTATGGTTCGGGCACGCTAGATAGCCAAAGCCGCATCCTTAGCCCCGAGTCACATCTTTCAGTGCTTGCATGAATCGGTCCATGGTTACAGCGTGATTATCGCCGTGAGAACTTTTGTGTTAGTTTGTTGGATATTTCAAGAAAGTCTTGGGACAGATTTGACAAGTACGCCGAGATTAGAATGGATACCGTCCATAACGTGTTGTAAAATAAGGACTAACCTATGCATGTAACTCGGGAAAACTCCTCGATTTGGCAGTTCGATTGCTCTTTTTACGTTTGGAGACTTGCCCATGAAAAAACTCGCTTTGGCGATTTGGCTGTTGTCCGTAGCGGTTCCTTTTGCTGCGGCTCGTAACGGCGGTAACGGCAACGGAAATCAAAATGGCCTGTCCCCCCAGAAACACAGGGGACATGCTCCCGAAATGTCCACTACCGCTATGGCAGTCGCCGGGGTGATCGGCCTGGGCGGGTACTTCCTCATTCGGCGCCGCATCTCTCGGCAAAACTAGTTCTTGTCGCTACTCGGATGACTGATCCTTTGGGAGTCGAACTCGAGGTGTCTGCAACAGAGTATATGGAGGCCAGTCTCCTGGCAGGCAACGTCTCTCGATCGAGGATTTCTCCGGTTCTCAGATCTGTTTTGCCCGTTCTGGTTTTGTCCCTGATTGCCATCGTAGCTGATCAGTTCGCTGCACCAATTCTCTTCACCACTTCACCTCTTTGGGCCACATGCGCTTTCCTCTTGCTTGTATGGCGCCGTGGTGAGCTGCCACTGTCTGGGGGTAATGCCACTTTTGAGCGCTCCTTTTCCATGTGGCGGGTGGGAGCCTTCCTTTCCATGCACGTGGCGCTTGTGCTCCTTTCTCGTTCGTTTACTAGTGCTGCCGAGCCCTTTGCCGGCACCTCAACTTTGAGGGGAACCCTCGTTGGGTTCTGTAAATTGGCAGTTTTGCTTCCCACTGTCGTGCTGTCTTCCTATGCCTATTGGAAGCAGCTTCTGCGTGCCTATAGCGCAGAGGTCAAAGCCGCAGTAGTGGTCCTGACTATGAATGTGCCCGGTCGTGTTCTCGATGCCCTTTGGCCATGGTACGGTCGGATGCTCGGCTGGTCTATCTATCTATTGGCCCGAAGCTTCGTACCTGGACTGACATACGAAATAGGCCCGGAGCCGACTCTCGTTGGACCTTTTCAGGACACATCTCTCGTGCCCCTTTGTTCCGGGATCAGCGGTTTTGAGCTTCTCAGCTATATCTTTGGTCTTGTCGTTGTCCTGGAGTGGAACTGCCTTCGAAGGGGTCGCGCTCTTTTGATTTACTTCGGGTGCCTTTTTTCCATACTTGGCAGCAATGCTTTTCGGATTGCCTCACTCGTGGTTCTCGGCAATCGTGGATACGCGGATTTTGTCCCACTCATTCATGTGTTGGAAGGTCCGATATTCTTCTGCACCGTCTTTCTTGTATATCTCTCCCTGACATATGAGTGGATGACCGAGAGCCGACGGCTTCCATTAAGCACGTGAGGTTCTGCAGCCCCTTAGGTTTCGCCGCTATCACCCGCCGAAAAGTACGTGCAATCCGGATGATGAAACACCAGCGCGCTAACGCTCGCTTCCGGATCCATCATGAAGCCCTCCGTAAGCTGTACGCCGATCTCTTCCGGCTTCAATAACTTCCAGATCCCGGTCTGGTCCTCGAGACTCGGGCACGCGGGGTACCCGAAGCTGTACCGCTTGCCGCGGTAGCGCGACGTAAAGCGCTGCGCCATGGTCATGTTGGGTGGGTCGGGGAAGCCCCAATCCTCGCGGATGCGCCGGTGCAGCCATTCAGCGCAACCCTCCGCCGTCTCGATTGCCAGCGCCTGCAGCCCATGCGATTTGAAGTAATACCCCTCGTTCTTGGCTTTCTCCGCCCGATCGCGTACCCCCTCGCCTGCCGTCACCACAAACAACGCCAAGTGGTCGCGTTGTCCGTTCTGTGTGGACAAAACGTAATCGCTCAGGCACAGGAAATCGCCTTGCCGCTGCCGTGGGAATCGAAATGTGTGCAGCGGCTCTTTTTCTCCCGGTGCAAAGAGGTGCAGGGAATCGCCCGCCGCCTCCGCCTCGAAGAATTGCCAGACCGCCCGGATCTTCATGAACTCGGCGGCTTCTTTTTTCACTTCTTCCATGCTCTCAAAAAGCTCGACGGCTTTCGGATCGCGCTCCGCAAAGCGCTTTTCGAAGTCGCCGCGGAAACCCATGTGCCGCCCGTAGAGCATGAACGGGTTGATGTAGCCCCAGACTTCGCGCAGATCGGGCACCAGGCGGACCTTGCGGTCCAGGTATTGCACTCGCGGAATGGGGAGGTCGGTTCGAATACGCGGCGATCTGGTCACACTTGGAATTTCTTTGACGCTGACCGTCGTCGTCACGCCAAAACCGTTTCCGGAAGCGGTATGTTCGCGCACCACTGTTGCGCGCGTCGCCGGATCCATCAGTTCGTTCATCAAGCGCAAGCCGGTCATGGCGTCTTTGGCGTAGCACACGGCCTTGCCATAGCTCGGGGCAATCTTCGTCTGTGTGAATTTCGCGGAAAGCGCGGCGCCGCCGACGAGTAACGGGACTTCAATGCCCGCGTCTTTCAAATCGCTTGCCGTGGTCACCATTTGTTGAGCGCTTTTTACCAGCAGCCCGGATAAACCGATGGCGTCCGGCTTGTGCTCCTGATACGCCTTGATCAACTCTTCCGGCGGAACTTTGATTCCCAGATTCACGACGTCATAGCCGTTGTTTTTCAGGATGATCTCGACGAGGTTTTTCCCGATGTCGTGAACGTCGCCTTTTACCGTTGCCAGTACAACTTTTCCGCGCTTGGCCGTATCCGCCTTTTCCATGAACTGCTCGAGGTGGCTCACCGCGGCCTTCATCGCTTCGGCCGACTGCAAAACTTCTGCGACGATCAACTCATTGGCGTTGAAGAGCCGTCCCACTTCCGCCATGCCCGCCATCAGCGGCCCATTCACGATGTCCAGCGGAGCCGTGCCCTCCCCGCGCTTGCGCTCTAGATCGTCGATCAAGCCGTCTCGCGTGCCCTCGATAATGTAGTTGCTCAGGCGTTCATCGAGAGGCAGGTCGGCCGCGCGCGCTTTTTCTTTTTTCTTTGCCGTTCGAAAGTGTTCCGTGATTGCCGCGATGTAATATTGATTGACGGCCGCGCGCTGCTCCTTGCTTTGTTGCCGCCAATCAGCGTGCACGTCCCGCAAGAGCTTTGCATTCGAGTGATCCGCCGGAACGTCCTTCGGCGGGTGCGAAAACAGCAGGTTTTCTGCCAGCTCGCGCTCGTGCGCCGGAATGGATGCGAACCGCTCGATTTTTTCCGTGTTCACGATCGCCAGGTCTAGCCCCGCCTTCGTGCAGTAATACAGAAAAACGGAGTTCACCACTTCGCGTGCGCCCGCTGGCAATCCGAACGAAACGTTGGAAATACCGAGGATCGTCCGCACATCCGGCAGCGCCTGCTTGATCAGCCGGATACCTTCCACCGTCTCGACCGCCCCCCCGATGTAATTCTCATCACCCGTCGCGCAGGGGAAGACCAGCGGATCGAAAATGATGTCCTCCGGTCCCAGCTCGTATTTTTCCGTCAGCAGCTTGTACGAACGCTGGGCGATCGCCAGCTTTCGTTCGCGCGTAAACGCCTGCGCCTGCAGCTTGTCCTCATCGATGCAGCCCACCACTACCGCCGCGCCAAATTCATGCGCAACTGGCACCACGCGCTCGAATTTTTCCTCACCGTCTTCCAGGTTGATCGAATTGATGATGGATTTGCCCTGACAATACGTCAGTGCCAGCTCGATCGCCGTCGCATCGGTCGTATCGATCATCACCGGCGCTTTCACCTTGCGAATCAGCTTTTCATAGAACGGCGGAATGTCCTTCTTCTCGTCCCGCTCCGTGCTTTGCAAGCACACGTCCACCACTTGCGCGCCGCCGCGTACCTGCCGCCGCGCAATTTCGCTGGCCTCTTCCCACTTTTCTTCCGCGACCAGGTTTTTGAACAAGCGCGACCCGATCACGTTGGTGCGTTCGCCTACCAGCAGCGGCCGCGTGCTGTCCTCCGCCTCAATCGCCTCAATACCGGAATAAACTGCCCGGTGTGATTCGGCCGGCCTTACACGCGGCTTCTTGCCCTCGGCCATTTGCGCAATCGCGCGAATGTGCTGCTCCGTCGTACCGCAACAGCCACCGACAAGGTTCAGCCAGCCGTGATCAGCGAATTTCTCGAGCTGTGCTGCCAGCGTAGTGGGAGTCTCTAAGTACTTTCCTTCTTCATCCGGCAAGCCCGCATTTGGATAGCAGGACACAAATTCGCCCGTAAGCTGGCCCAGCGTCCGGATGTGGTCGGTCATGAACTCCGGCCCTGTTGCGCAGTTCATCCCAAACGCCAGCGGCTTCGCATGCCGCAGTGACGCCCACATGGCTTCCACCGTCTGGCCAGCCAGCATCGTTCCCATCGGCTCGATCGTCACGGAAATGATGAACGGGACATCGCTGCCGATTTCCTTCGACAGTCGACGAACGGCGAGGATGGCCGCCTTGATGTTCCGCGTATCCTGGCAGGTTTCCACCAGCAGCAAATCCACTCCGCCTTCGACGAGTCCTTTAGCCTGAACATAGTAGGCTTCCCGCAGGTCGTTGAACGTCACGCCGCCCGTGACCGTAATCGCCTTTGTCGTAGGCCCGATTGATCCCGCCACGAACCGCGGTTTCCCCGGCGTACTGAATTCATCCGCCGCTTGCCGCGCCAGTTCCGCCGCGCGCTTGTTCAATAAATGCGCGTCTCCAGCGAGGCCATATTCCGCAAGCACAATCGGCGCTCCGCCGAAGCTGTTCGTCTCGACGATGTCCGATCCCGCCTCAAAATATTTCCTGTGAATATCCAGAACGACATCCGGCCTCGTCCGAACGAGATTTTCATTGCAACCTTCGAGCGCGGCCCCACCAAAATCCTCCGCGTTCAGGTTGCGTTGTTGCAGCATCGTCCCCATCGCCCCATCAAGCACGAGGATTCGCTGCGCCAGCAACTCGCGCAGGGTTTTAGCGGACTCGTTCAGGTTGCGCATCTTCTTCTGGAAGGCGTTACTCCTTGCCGGTATGCCTCGTCAAAACGGAGTAAATACCCTAAAAGTCTGGCGTTTCCCGCCACCTCTATTTTACCCAGGTTCCCCGCTGTTACCTACTTCCGCGCATTAAACGGGTGTTTTCTTCAATCGAAAGGTCAATCTGGGCCATCGAATGCCCAATTCCTCGATGCTATACTGCATTCTGTCTTTGGAGACGAACGCTCGATGCCCCAGCCCTTGAAAATCCTGAATATCGTCGGAGCCCGCCCCAATCTCCCGAAAATCGCGCCGCTCATGCACGAGATGCAGCGTCACCCGGAAATCGAAGCCATCCTCGTCCACACCGGCCAGCACTACGACGAAAAACTCTCCGACATTTTCTTCCGCCAGATGGGCATTCCCTCGCCGCACGTGAATCTGGAAGTTGGTTCCGGCTCCCACGCCTCGCAAACCGCGGAAATCCTAAAGCGCATCGAACCAGTTCTTATCGAGCGTCAGCCGGACCTCGTTCTCGTCGTCGGCGATGTCAATTCAACCATTGCGGTTTCTCTCGCCGCCGCCAAACTCGGCATCCGCGTGGCCCACGTCGAAGCCGGCCTTCGCAGTTTTGACCGCACCATGCCGGAGGAAATCAATCGCATCCTGACCGACGCACTCGCCGACTATCTCTTCGTCACCGAAGAAGACGCCATCCAGCACCTCCTCAAGGAAGGTCGGCCCCGCAGCAGCATTTTCCTGGTCGGCAACGTAATGATCGATTCTTTGCGCCACTTTTTGCCCATCGCCCAGCAATCCGCAATCGGTGAAGAACTGGCACTGAAGAATGGTGCCGGATGGCAGCGCTTCGGTGTCCTGACCCTCCATCGTCCTTCCAATGTCGATTCGACAGAGAAGCTCGGCCAGCTTCTCGGTGCGATCGATGCCGTTGCCGCCGAAATGCCCGTCATTTTTCCCGTCCATCCCCGTACGCAGCAGCGTCTGACACAAGGCGGCATCCAGCATCATCCTCAACTTCGCCTCATTCCGCCCGTTGGGTACCTCGATTTTCTCTGTCTTTTAAGCAAAGCCAGCCTTGTGTTCACTGATTCGGGCGGCATCCAGGAAGAAACCACAGCTCTCAGCGTCCCCTGCCTTACCCTGCGGGAAAATACCGAGCGCCCCGTCACTATCTCCCAAGGTACCAACCTCCTGGTTGGTACGGATCCGGGCAAGATCGTCGCTGCTGCGCTTGATACGCTGGCGGGCAAAGGTAAAGCTGGCCGTATCCCTCCTCTGTGGGACGGTCATGCCGCCAAGCGCATAGTTGACATATTATTGAAGGAAGTACCTCGGGGCCATGCTTCGTAGCTGTCAGTAACAACTCGTGAACATGGGCTCCAAAGGACTTGCCCCTTAGGCCAGTTTTCAATACCCTGTCGAACAGTGACTACGAAACGGTCGTCCTCGAAATTGGCTGTCTGCATCCTCTCGCCACACCCTTTGGTGCTGAGCGAATTTGAACGCATTTTAGCGAAAGCCCAATTCAAGGTTGTTCTCAAGCAGTTGGAGTCCACGCTTGCGCCCGATTTGCGCACCCTGGAGCCGCCGAAAGCGCAGGTTTACGTCATTGACGCCCACGCTGCCAAGCCCGCCACCGGCGCGCTGTTGGCCAATCTTCTCGAACGCTATCCGGAATCCCGGCTCATCGTCGTTGGCGAGCAGCACAACGAGGCCAACAGTTTTTCTCTCCTGCGTCTTGGCGTAAAGGGCCTTCTCACCTATGTCGAAGCCCGTGAACAATTGATCCGCGCTCTCCCGCTCGTTGCTAGCGGAGGATTCTGGGTTCCGCGCCAGCTCCTCTCCGGTTTTGTTGATTCCATCCTCACTGGCCAGGGCCGTCGCCTGAAGACCGATTCCGTCACGAATCTGAGCCGCCGCGAGCAGGAGGTTCTCGATTCACTTCTGGAAAACCTTTCAAACAAAGAAATCGCCAACAAGCTCAATATTGCGGAGCGCACCGTGAAGTTTCACGTTTCGAACCTGCTCAACAAATTTGGTGTTCGCCGCCGCGCCGACCTCATTCTTCTTACCTTTCAGCGCCGCTTGTCGCAGGCTTAATCTTTGCCGGATTCCCGGGCCCCTGCATCCCGCTTTTTCCGCGGTTCTGGCTGTTGGTTGAGGTAATCTTGAACTCGTCTATTTTGGGTTTCTACCTGGCTCAAGGAGAACGTACTAGTGAGTATTCTCGTTACTGGGGCAGCGGGTTACATCGGCAGCGTTTGTTCAGAAGTCTTGATATCGCGCGGCATGTCCGTCATCGCGCTCGACAGCTTGCTTGAAGGCCATCGGGGCGCCGTGCCGCCGGGCGCTACCTTTTGCCAGGTTGATCTTGCCGATCGCGCTCAGCTTGAAGCCGTCTTCACCAAGCACAAAGTTGACGCCGTCATGCACTTTGCCGCCGAGGCCCTCGTCGCCAAGTCCATGCGCGAGCCCAGCATCTTCTACGCCACGAATGTTGCCTCCGGCGTCAATCTTCTCGACGCCGTCACCCGCCACGGCGTGAAAAAATTCATTTTCTCATCTACGGCCGCCACTTACGGCGAACCCCGAATCGTTCCCATCCCTGAAGACCATCCCAAGGCGCCCATTAACCCTTACGGAAAATCCAAACTCACCTTCGAGCAGATTCTTGCTGATTACAAGCTCTACACCGGACTCAAATACGTGACCCTCCGTTATTTTAACGCTGCCGGAGCTTCCAACACCTGCGGCGAGAATCATCGCGTGGAAACTCATCTCATTCCCCGGGTTCTAGAAGCCGCCGCTGGCAGCTTGCCCCATGTCGATGTTTTCGGCACGGATTACCCCACGCCCGATGGAACCTGTGTCCGCGATTACATCCATGTGCTCGACATTGCCGATTCCCACGTCCGCGCCCTCGAGGAGATCGACCGCGTTACCGGCGAAGCCTTCAACGTCGGCAACAGCTGCGGCTTCTCTATCCTGGAGGTCATCGATGCGGCGGAGCGCATCACCGGACGCAAGATTCCGCGCAAACTGGGTCCGCGCCGTCCCGGTGATCCCGCCGTGCTCGTCGCCAGCAAGGAAAAACTCAAACGCGTCCTCGGCTGGGAAGCCTCTCATTCCTCGCTCGAAGAAATCATTCAATCAGCATGGACGTGGAAGCAGAAACACCCTAACGGGTATGCGCAAAACGCTTCGGCCTAGCTGTTAGTCGTTGAATTTATAGCGGATAATGCACCACAAAGCTTGGATGCCGTCTTTCCACGTAATCTTTTTTCCTTCTTCGTACGTGCGTCCTGCATACGTGATCGGCACTTCGTAGATGCGCCACTTGTGCTTGGCAATCTTTGCCGTGATCTCCGGTTCGAATCCAAACCGGTCCGATTTGATCTGGACTCCCGTGAGTACCTCTCTCCGGAACACCTTGTAACAAGTCTCCATGTCCGTCAGCTTCAGGTTCGTGAAGATGTCCGAAAGCAGAGTCAGCATCCGGTTCGCAACGTAATGCCAAAAATAGTGCACGCGCTGTGGCCCGCTCAGGAATCTCGAACCATATACTACGTCCGCGCGCCCATCGATGATCGGCTCCAGCAATACCGGGTAATCGCGCGGGTCATATTCCAGGTCCGCGTCCTGTACCAGCACGATCTCTCCCGTCACTTGCTCAAAACCGCGTCGCAAGGCCGCTCCTTTGCCCTGGTTCGGTGTCTGGAAGAAAAACTTCAAGTCCCGCAATGCAATTGGGTCGCTTCCATCCTGTGCGGGCGCGAACTCCTCGCCATTCGCTTGCCGCGCCGCCATGTTTTCCAGAATCTGTCGCGTCCCGTCGGTCGAACAATCATCGACGACGACCACTTCTTTGCGAATCTCGATGTCCACCACCCGCCGCAGGATCTCATCAATCGTCGTTTTTTCGTTGTAAACGGGGATAACAATCGACACCTTCGGATCGTGCAGCGCGGAGGGGTTATGTCGTTGACGGGCCATGATGTCGGAAGATTGTAGCGGCGTACCCTCCGGCGAGTAAAGTCAAGTCCCGTTCTAATCCCGGTCCTGGTTGCGATCGGTCTTTTCGCTCTTCCCCAAACCCGCTATTCTCATATAAGTTCGCGTCGGCTAGAGCTTGGGTCTTCTCTGCTCCGCGTTCTCTGTGTACGGCTCTTATGCCGACCAGGTCGGAGCGAACTCTGGGTAAATTCCTTTTTTCAGATGCCTACTTTCTTCATCGAACAATTCGGCTGCCGCGCCACGCAAGCCGATGGTGCCGCCATCGAGCGCCAGTTGCTTGACCGCGGTTGCACCTCCGCCGCCACGCCCACTACTGCCGACATCGTTGTCCTCAACACCTGTACAGTCACCGCTTCCGCCGACGCACAGGCCCGCGACGCCATTCGCAGGCTTCACGCTGCCAACCCCGCTGTCCGCCTCATTGTCACTGGGTGCTACGCCCAGCGCGCCCCCGAAGAACTAGCTGCTCTCCCAGGCGTTTCCTGGGTCGTTGGCAATTCCCACAAACCACAAATCCCCCTGCTCATCGATTCGCTCTCATCCGTCACGCCCCCTAATTCCGCAAACGATTTTTTCCCCGTTGCGGCCCTTCATTCTGACTCAACGGTGCCGTTCCATTCCTTTGTAGGGGCGGAGCTTGCCCCGCCCAATTCGCCCCATCTCGCAAAGATCCTTACTGGCAACATCTTCGACCGCGCGGAATTCCTCTCCGCCCCCGTCCTCGGCGGGGAAGGGAATCACACCCGCCCCACTCTCAAAATCCAGGACGGCTGCGACTCCCGCTGTTCTTACTGCGTCATCCCCTTCGTCCGCGGCAAGAGCCGCAGTTTGCCATCAGACAGAGTAATCGAAGAAATCCGCCGCCTAACAGTGGGACAAGCATTATTGCCTGTCCGCTCCGAGTCTTTGCGCGCCCCTCTCCAAGCCCGCGAGATCGTTCTCAGCGGCATCAATCTCGGCACCTACGGCCGCGATCTTTCTCCCCGCGTCGAATTCGAGGATCTCCTCCGCCGCATCCTCGGCGAAACGTCCGTAGAACGCCTCCGCATCAGCTCCATCGAGCCCCTCGACGTTACCCAGGACCTCGTCGATCTTTTTGCTTCCACCGATCGCATCGCCCAGCACTTCCATATGCCTTTGCAGTCCGCTTCCAACCGCATCCTCGCCGCCATGCACCGCTGGTATCGCGCCGAGCACTATGCCCGCCGCATCGAACTCGTCCACGAACGCCTCCCACACGCGGCCATCGGCGCCGACGTCATCACCGGTTTCCCCGGTGAAACTGAAGACGACCACGCCGTCACGCTCGCCTTCATCGAATCGCTCCCCTTCACCTATCTTCACGTTTTCTCTTTCTCCAAGCGCCCGGGCACCAAAGCCGCCGCGCTTTCGAACGAAGTCCCTGGCGCCATCATCAAGCGCCGTGCCCGCGAACTACGCGCCCTCGGAGAAAAGAAATCCGCCGCCTTCCGCCAATCCCAAATCAGCCGCACCCTCCGCGTCCTCACCCTTCATCCCTCAAACGAATTGCCGGATCGCCAGACCTCCTCGCTTTCCAGCAATTATCTCCGTGTCTTCGTGGGCGGAGTATTCCCTGCAAATCAATGGTTGGATGTCAGACTCAATTCCTGTCAAGGAACTTGCCTCGTCGGACGGGTATCTGAATCCGTTTTCCTTCCGATGTAGTAGAATCGCGGCACTTTAACACGATGCTCACTCTTGGCATCTGGAGTTTTGGCCGCGACTCTTCTGCCGTCCTTGTGGACGAAACCTCCATCGTTTCCGCCATTGAAGAAGAAAAACTTAGCCGCTCGACCGGCATGGGCGGGATTCCCCGTCTCGCGATTGCTCGCTGTCTCGACCAATGCAAGGCGAAAATCTCCGATATTCAGTTCGCCGCTTTTCCTCGCCGTCTCGCTATTTCCACCCTGCGCGAGACTCGGTTTCGTCTCCAGCGCACTCTCTCCGGTTCCGGCGCGGCTTGGACCCATTCTCTAGGCCGGAATTTTCGAGAGGCTGCTCAACTCCGTCAGACTCGCCGTCTCTATGGCGCATCCACTCCTTTCCTGTTCTTCGAGCATCATCTTTGCCACGCCGCCAGCGCCTACTATACTTCGCCGTTCGAACGCGCTTTGGTGCTGACCCTCGATGAATTCGGTGATATGCGCTCTGGCTCGCTTTACCTCGGCGAAGGCGACGAGCTTCGTCTTCTTCAGCCGCTCCGCTTTCCCAACTCTCTTGGCTGGTTTTATTCCCGCGTCACCCAGCTCCTTGGTCTTCGTGCTCGCCGCGATGAACACAAAGTGCAATGGCTGAGCAAGGACGGCAAACCCGATTTCGCTCCCGCCTTTCGAAAGATCTTTCAATGGAACGGTGCCGGCTTGCCGGTGCTGAACACCCGCTATTTCGGGCGGGAGCCGGAGGAAGCCACTTCTTTCACCGAAGAATTTTTCCGCGATTCGAAACTCGATCCTCAGGCCGTTGCTTCCGATCCGCAGTTGCGCGCCTCCCTCGCGCGCAGCGCCCGCGACGTCCTCGAAGAAATTGTTCTCGCTATCGCCGAGCGCTATCGGAAAGAACACTCTGTGGACTCTTTGTGCGTTGCCGGCGGCCTATTCTTGAACGTTTTCCTCGTCCGTGCCCTCGAGACTCGCAGCGCGCTCAAGAAGGTTTATGTGCAACCCGTGGCCGGCAATTCCGGCTCGGCCTTGGGCGCGGCGCTCCTCGCCAGGAAAAGCCTCGGCTGTCCCGCTCGGCAATCGCTGCCGCATCTCTACCTCGGCCCCGGCTTCTCCTCTTCGGAAATCAAATCGGTCCTCGATAACTGTAAAGTCATCTACAAGTACCCCTCCGGAGAAGAACCGCTTCTCGCGGAAGTCGCGCAACTCCTCCTGCGGGACAAAATTGTGGCTTGGTTCCAGGGACGCACTGAATTCGGACACCGGGCTCTTGGCAATCGCAGTATTCTTGCCTCTCCTTTTTCCGAATACGTCATCGAAAACGTGAATCAATACATCAAGCACCGCGAGGACTTCCACCCCTTCGCGTTCTCCGCCCCTGCGGAAACCGTCTCGCAATTCTTCGATTGCTCTCCCAATTGCCGCTTCATGGCTTCTCTCGGCACGCTCAAACCCGGCGTGCCGGCTGCTCTCGAACGCTTTGCCTTCGAAGGCCGCACCGTCCGGGTTCACGCTGTCGAACACGAAACCAATCCTCGCTTTTGGCGCCTCCTCCACAAATTCGGCGAGCGCGCGCCCGCTCCCGTCCTCTTCAACACCTCCTTCAATCTCTTCGGCGAGCCTCTCGTTTCCGATCCCCGCGAGGCCATCCGTAGCTTCTATTGCGCTGGCATCGATGCACTGGCCATCGGTGATTTTCTTGTCGTCAAATAATGTCCGAATTGCTTTGGACTCTGCGGTCGCAGGTTCGTGGAGTTTTTTGGTGCGAGAGTTCTCGCGGGGATAATCCCTCGCACGGCCTTGGAAAGATTCTGTCAACCTTCGAAAATGACCTGGGCCAGCGCCTGACTTTCCGTATGCGTGATGCTGAGCGCCACGCTCTTCACACCGATCTGCTTCGCGATTTTTGCCGCCTCACCCGAAATTGCCAGTGTCGGCCGCCCGCTCGTCTCCCGCACCACTTCCAAATCTACCCATCTCACGCCGCGCCGCCAGCCCGTCCCCAGCGCTTTCATCGCCGCTTCTTTCGCAGCAAACCGTCCCGCATACCGCTCATATTTATTCTTGAACCGCTCGCAGTACTCGCGTTCCCTCGTTGTATACACTCGCCTCAGAAACACTTCCCCATGCCGCTCGATCGCTCCCTGAATGCGCTCCACTTCCGCAATGTCCACCCCCATCCCAATTATCAATGTCCCGCCCTGTAGCTCACCCCTTCAGGGGTGAGGTTCTCTTGGTTTCGGCCACGCGGCCGACTCCGATTATACTGGTAGACTTGTGGCTTCCACGAAAACAGTAACGGCCAAGCGCAGCGCTCGCAAGTCACGCCCCGACGTCGGCGTCAGGATCGCCTGGACTGAACTCAGCGTGCGCGGCGTGCGAATCCTCCAGGTGCCTGCCCTTTCAAAACTCTCCTGGCTCATCCACGGCTTCAGCACCAAGCCCGGCGGCGTGAGTGATCAGAACGGCGAAAGAGTTCTCAGTCTCGGCTTCACCGAATGGGACACCAAGGACAACGTCCTCGAAAACCGCCGCCGCTTCCAATCCGCCCTCGGCGCGTCCGACTTGCAACTCGTTTCTCTTAAACAAATCCATTCCGACGTCATCCGCCTTTTCGATGCCGCACCGTCCCAATCCTGTCAGGGCGATGCCTCCGTCACCAACCGCCCGGGCCTCCTCCTGGGCGTCCAAACCGCTGACTGCGTTCCGATTCTCCTCGTCGATCCCAAAAAGCGCGCCGTCGCCTCCATTCATGCCGGCTGGCGCGGCACGCTGCAGCGCATCGTCGTCAAAGCCATCGGCCAGCTGCAAATGCATTTCAAATCCAAGCCTGGCGATCTGTTTGCCGCCATCGGCCCCTCCATCGGTGGCTGCTGCTACGAAGTCGGCACCGAAGTCGCCACTCAGTTTCTTTCCCAGTTCGCCGAAGCCCCCGAATGGTTCGACGAATTCCGCACCGGTGACGAGCCCAATCCCATTCAGTGGCTGAACATGATGCCCCCTGGCCATCAGCCCCCGCCCAAAAACGTTCTCCTCGACCTCCGCAAAGCCAATCGCGCCCAACTCCTTGGCGCTGGCGTCCGTGCCTCCAACATCTTCGTCAGCGGCCTCTGCACCGCCTGCCGTCGCGACCTTCTCTTCAGCTACCGCAAGGAAGGCCCTCAGAGCGGCCGCCTCCTCTCCGTCATCGGCCTCCGCTAATCCCCGCCTTGAATTTCTGGATGCCAACACCATGAGTTTTTTTGCAAGTTCGTCCTTGACTTTAGTTATCTTTGTGGTATACTACTTTTGTACAGAACTGCGTATGGACTGCGGGAGCTTGCTCCCGCTTTTCTTTTGGATCAGCGACCCATTTTCATTGCGTGACGTCGGTCTTATTCTCTTTGTCGGTCCTCGTCGGTGTCATCCTGAGCGCAGCGAAGGATCTCAACCGTTCGCAAGCAAGGACTCATTCGAGAATGCTCGCCTCTTGCACAATTTTGGCGCAATGCAAATTCCTTTAGAATAAACACTTGTGAAAGTGTATCAAAATAGATGACTTTAACGGCCTTTGGAATCAACACTTGATGAAAAACAGGGGGATGGGGGAGGTATGGATAACTACCTCTTGGTACGCTTCCTTCTGTTTACCGCAGGCTGACAACTGGCGACTGCGAACCATCAATCTGCAGTAACGCCAGTTGCCCGCATGCCGCCATCACATCGCGCCCGCGTGAATAGCGCACAAATGCCGGCACGCCTCGATCCACCAGGATCCGCCGGAACTCTTCAATCCGCTCCGGCGAAGATTCCCGGTAGGGAAGTTCTCCCGGATTCCACGGGATCAAGTTCACTTTCACGCTCTTGAGTGGCGCGAGCAGCCGCACCACACGCCGCGCATCTTCCGCCGCATCGTTCAATCCGCCGAGCATCACGTATTCAAACGTCAGGTGTTCCCACGTTCGCAGCGGATATTCCTTGCAGGCGTCGATCAGCATAGCAAGCGGGTATTTCTTGTTGATCGGCATCAACGCGTCGCGCTGTTCGTCATTTGACGCATTCAGTGAAATCGCCAGCTTCGGCCGCACTTTCTCCTGCGCTAGCCGCTCGATTCCTGGCACGATTCCGCTCGTCGAAAGTGTCACATGCTTCGGCGAAATCCCCATGCCCTCCGGGTCCAGCAGGATGCGCACCGCCGCCATCACCGGCTCGAAATTCAGCAGCGGCTCGCCCTGCCCCATCAGCACAACGTTGGTCTGCGGCGCGAGTCGTGTTTTGTGCTCTTCCAGCGGCAGCAAAACTTGCGCCAGAATCTCTCCGGCGGTTAGGTTCCGAATCAGTCCCAGTTGCGCTGTAAGGCAAAAATGGCAATCCACTGCGCAACCTGCCTGCGTGGAAATGCAGATCGTCTGCCGCCCCTCGCTCGGCATGAATACCGCTTCCACCGAAGCCGGCTTCTGCAAGCGGCTCGCTCTTTCTTTTCCGCCCTTCTCTGTGCTCGCTATGTTCTCTGCGAACTCTGTGTTGAAATCTTTGTTTTCTTCCGCGCTTCCCAAACCAAACAAGTACCGCACCGAGCCATCCGCCGACGCAAACTGCTGCTTCACCTCCGGCAAAGTGATGCGTGCTTCCTTGCGCAGCCGCTCCCGCAGCGCCGCCGGAAGATTTGTAATCTGCGCCACGTCAAATTTTCTTTCGGAATACAGCGCATGATAAATCTGCGCCCCGCGAAACGCCGGCTCGCCAAGCGCCACACAGAATGCGCGCAATTCTTCTTTCGATTTGCCCAGAAGCTCCATTTGTTGTGCTCGCCGCTAAATTCCCTTGCCGCATCGCTGCACAGCTCAAACTACAGATTACCTCTTTTTCTAACTTCTTTACTTCCTCGCCTCCTTACTTCGCCTTTGAATCGCGCTATAATCCATTGGCAATCCCCGCTGTAGCAGGATTGTCCGGTCACCTGCCTTGCAGGACGCACGCAATTCGGAGGCTTTCCATGGCTCAGAAGGTAGCAACGGAACAGCTCACCATCTCGGAGTGGGTCAAGGGCCTCGCCGCCATCCCGGTGCGCGAATTCACACTGCAAAATGTTCAGGACTATGTGGTCCGCCACGGCGTCCTTCCGGAGACGCTTGACAAATACTGCTATTTTTCAAAAGGAAGTTACACGCGCAATTTAATTTTCAGGAATGATCTCTTTGAATGCATGACTGTTTGCTGGGAAGTCGGCCAGCACAGCCGCATCCACAATCATCGCGATCAGAATTGCTGGATGTCCGCGCCGATCGGCCGGCTGCGCGTTCAAAACTACCGCGTGGACTGCCGCGACGCCGCCCACGGCACTTGTAAAATCATCCCGACCGATACTTACGATCTCGACGCCGCGCATCCCGCTTACGTGAATCCCATCGAGCCGGTCCACGAAGTCTTGAACCTGGCTGAATTTGACCAGCGCGCCGTCAGCATCCACATTTATTCGAAGCCCTTCGACACTTGCGAGGTCTATCTCCGGGACCAGGGCACCTACTCCGACGTCCCGCTCTTCTACACCAGCGAATACGGCAAGCTGAACTCTGCGGAGAAACTTCTGTAGCGCGAGCTTCGCCTCCGGCGAATTCTACTCTTCCGTCGTCATAGCCAAGGTTGAGTTCTCAAGAGAACGCAATCATAAGTAGCTGTAAGTACAATCTTTAGCTGATCCCATGCTTCTCTTTTTCCTTTCTGCCGCGCCTGTGCCACAATGTCATTATGGCCACCGAAACGCGCGACATTCAGAAGCACGTTTTGCCCAACGGCCTCGTGGTCATCACCGAGACCATGCCTCACGTGCGCTCCGTTTCCGTGGGCGTCTGGGTGCGCAACGGCTCCCGCCGCGAAGTCCCCGCAGAGAACGGCCTGGCACATTTCATGGAGCACATGGTTTTCAAAGGCACGGAGCGCCGCTCCGCTGAAGCCATCGCTCGCGAAATGGATTCCATCGGCGGCATGCTCGACGCCTTCACTTCCAAGGAACAGATTTGTTTCAATGCCAAAGTTCTTGACGAGCACTTGCGCATCGCTTTTGACATCATCGCGGACCTTGTCCTTCGCCCGAAATTCGATTCGGAAGATGTGAAGAAGGAACGCCAGGTCGTCCTCGAAGAAATAAAAATGGACCTGGACAATCCCGAGTATCTCCTTCACGAAATTTTTACGCGCGGCTTCTGGCCGCAGCATTCGCTCGGGCGTCCGATTCTCGGCACTCCGGAGACCGTCAAAGCCTTCAATCGCGATTCGCTGTTTGCGCGTTTCCGGGAATGGTTCGCGCCGGATCATCTGGTGGTGACTGCCGCGGGCAACGTCACTCACGAACAGGTGCTGGAATTGGTGCAGCGGGAATTCGGCGGCATGAAACCAACAGGTCCCGCGGAAAGCGACGGCGCGCCGCGCACGGAAGCGCCCATCCATCTCGAACCCAAGCGCGACCTCGAGCAAGTACATGTCTGCATCGGCGTCCCGTCGGTTCCGCTGGGCCACCAAGACCGCTTCACCGTCGCCGTGCTAAACAATCTTCTTGGCGGAGGCATGTCCTCGCGGCTATTTCAGAATATTCGCGAAAAGCAGGGTCTTGCTTATGCCGTTTTCAGCGAGCTGACGCCCTATTCCGACGCCGGAATGATGACCGTCTACGCCGGCACCGCCAAGGAGACCGTTGGCCAAGTCATCGACTTGACCATTAAGGAATTTCGCGCTTTGAAGGAATCGCCGGTCACTGAGGAAGAGCTTCGCCGCTCAAAGAATCATCTCAAAGGCTCGCTCATGCTTTCCCTCGAGTCCACCAGCTCGCGGATGTCAAATTTAGCGCGCCAGGAATTGTATTTTGGCCGCTTCTATACGCTCGACGAAATCCTGGACTCCATCGAAGGCGTCACTGACGATGAACTTCAGATCCTCGCCCGGCAATATTTCCAAGCTGGCCAAATCGCCGTCACCGTCCTCGGCCCCTTAAACGGCTTTACCCTCGACCGCTCCCGGTTAGCCTGTTGAGAAGGTGTCGGATCCTCAAGCGATAGTTAAATCAAGCCCATCGGCGATGCCCGCCGAAGCGGCGTACTCAATGTGCAGGACGCGCCTGGGGGCATGCGATTGTAATTTCGATGATGCATGCACAATGAGAGGGTGCATCGCCAGAACGCCACCGCGCGCCACGAGGCAATCGATCGCGGCAACTCGTGTCGAGAGATCGTGGAGTTCCTCGTCGCTTAGAACGCCAAGCATATGAGTTTTGGGCAAGACGCGCAGTGGGCCATTTTCAGCAGTTGAGTCATTCAGGTGGAGTCGCAGGGCGAGCACTTGCGACAATGCATTCGCCGGAGCGTGCGCATAAATCACACCGTCCTTGACTGACCATGGTCCCCAGCCGGGCATTTCCCGCCGTTCGCGAAGTGGCAAGGCCGTGTCCTGATGCCACACCACAAGCCAGTTGGCCGTCGGCGATTTATCGAAAAGGGTCGCGCGAAAGGGAAACGCGCCGCTGCCAAGAATTTGCTGCGCGATTCCCAAAAGCCGCGAACCTCGCGCCATCGACGCAACAGTTGCAAGTTTCATGGCATGGCGGACACCGGCTCGGTTTCGTGGCAAATTTGCCCGGCTCAACTCTTCGAGCAGGTCATCAACATCCTGTTGCGCCAGCACGTTGGGAATGATTCCGAATCCCTGTTCCTGAATCCTTTTTGTCCAAATCAACTATTTTTCTTCCCTTGTCGGCGTCGTCACGGGGAGTGAACGTTCAAGCCGGGTTAATTTTGCGTGGCGCGGTCGGCGTTGACGGCGGCCCCGATGATGCCCATTTCGTCGCTGGTGGGGACAACTTCAAAACGGCTGCCTTGCAGAGGGCTCATTTTCACCATCTCGTGCAAGAGCCTGTCCAGCAATCCGATGTCGATGAATCGTACGTCCGGACCGGTAACAAAAAACATTCCCGGGCCTTCCATGTGGATGCTGGTGGCCGTGGCGGCCGCCAAAGCGCGGTGACACAACATTACAAATTCCGCGCAGCGCGCGTCAGCGGCGCGGGCGTTTTCGAAAACTTCTTCCGGCTCAAGGTCCAAAAATCTCAAGCGCATGGAGCGGAGACCGAGAATTCCTTCGAGGTGCCCACGGCCGCCGCAACCGCAGAAGTTTTCCTTGGCGTCCAGCGTGACCACGGAGTGTCCGCCTTCCCAAATTCCTTCGCTGGAAGGATAGCGGCCGAACCCCACTCCGTTGCCGAGCGTCCACACGCGCATGAGCTTATTCAATTTTCCTTGCGTCGCGGCGATTCCCGCGGCCATAACGTCCGCGTCATTAAAAACGCGAACCTGCGCGCCTGCGAGTTTGCCGCTCAAGGCCGCGGACAAGGCGCCTTGTAACGCAAATCCCTTGGCCTGATGGAAGTTTGGGGAATCCTCGACTACGCCGCCGCGAATGATGCCCGGAAAGCCGATACCGACGGCGGCGATCTTTTCTCCGCCCGCGACTTTGTCGACCTGTTGCCGGATGCAATCGACGATGCCTTCCGCTGGCATGGACTGCAGCGGGTCGAGCGATTGCGGTTTTTCCGGAAAGATGCTGAGCGGACCGACGACCTTGTGGCCTTCCACCGAGCCGACGGCGATATGTTCCATCACGAGTACGCCAACTGTCCTGCGCATGTTGCTCCTGCTCATTCTATTGAATCGAAGGTTCCAGCAATTGATTCCTCATTCGGACGTAACTAGCCTCTGACCAGTTTATTTAAACCATTGAACGCCGCTGCTTTATAGCATTCCGCGAGCGTCGGATAGTTGAAGACGGTGTCCACGAAATATTCCACCGTGCCGTTCAGAGCGAAAACCGCCTGCCCAATGTGCAGCAACTCGGAGGCGCCTTCTCCAATGATGTGGACCCCGAGCAATTTCTTGGACGTAGGATCGAAAATGAGTTTCAGGCGTCCGGTGGTGTCGCCGCGAATCTGGCCGCGCGCAATCTCGCGGAAATAGGCCATGCCGACTTCGTAAGGAACACCTTCGTCGGTAAGCTGCTCCTCCGTCTTGCCGATGAATGAAATTTCGGGAATGGTGTAAATCCCGTAAGGATAATTCGCGCGGTTGGAATTCGTCGGCATGCCGAACGCTCTGGCAGCCGCGATGCGTCCCTGCTCCATGGAGACGGAGCCGAGGCTGGGAAATCCGATTACATCTCCAACGGCAAAGATATGCGGCTGTTTGGTGCGATAATTTTCATCGACGGTGATGCGGCCTCGCGCGTCCGCCTCCAAGCCGCCCGCGGCAAGATTCAATTCATCCACGTTGCCCTGGCGGCCCACCGCGTAGAGCAGCGCCTCCCCGGAGACTTTCTTCTTGCTCTTCAAATTGGCGACGACCAGGCGATCGGGAGTTTCTTCGACGCTTTCCACTTCCTCGTTCAGGCGCAGCGTGACGCGGCGGTCGCGCAAATGGTAGCAAAGCGCTTCGACCATTTCGGCGTCGGCAAACTCCAGCAAGCGCGGGCGCTTCTCGATCAACGTCACGCGCACCCCGAGCGTTGCGAACATGCACACATACTCGACGCCAATCACGCCGCCGCCAACGACAATCATGGACTTGGGAATTTCCGGCATGCGGAGAATTTGGTCGCTATTGATAATGGTCTTGTCGTTGAAAGGAACGAGGGGAGAAACCGCGGGCTTCGTGCCCGTGGCGATAACGATGTTGTCCGCTTCAAACTCGGTTTGTCCCCGCGAACTTGTCACTTGCATGTGGTGAGGATCGAGAAAGCTGGCGGTTCCCGTGACAACATCGATGCCGTTGCGCGAGAGTTGCGCGCGAATCACATCGATTTCGGTCTTGATGACGTTGAGCGCGCGGAAGGAAAGATCCGACATGGTGATTGGCTCTTTCACGCGATAATTGACGCCGTAAATGCTTTGATACTGATACCCGGAAAGGTGCAGGACAGCTTCGCGGATGGTTTTGCTGGGAATCGTGCCGGTATTGATGGCGGTCCCGCCAATCACTTCCAGCTTTTCGATGAGCGCGGCGCGCTTGCCAAACTTCGCCGCTTGAATCGCGGCACGCTGGCCCCCTGGGCCGGAACCAACCACGATGAGATCGTACTTTTCCATGGTTTGCCGCGGGAGTATATCATTGTTGCAATCGCATAGTCCCTGTTGACGCGCGTGCGGCGCTCTGCCATCATTCTGAGAATTTGATTGGGCGCGCTTAGAAATTTTTTTGTGCTGAAGGAATTTTCCGAGGGGTGAACGATCGCGTTGCGGGTTTCCATCCTGGCGTCTGGCAGCTCGGGCAACATCACGTTGCTCGAGACCGGGCGAACCCGACTCCTCGTGGACGCCGGACTGGGCAAACGCGAAACGCTTGCCCGCCTTGCAACTGTTGAAAGAACCGTCGAGCACATTGACGGCATCCTGATCACTCACGAACACACCGACCACTGCAACGGCCTGCCGCAAATGCTTGGCATTTGGAAAGCGCCGCTCTACGTTACCGAGCCGACCATGGATGCGATGAAGCGCGTCCTGCCGGAAACGTTGGGGAAGCGGCTGAGGCGAGTCGAAACCATTCAGCCGGGCCAGCATTTCACCATCGGCGACATTGACGTTCACGCGTTTGCGATTCCACATGACGCCGCCGATCCCATCGGCTTTACGTTCCGTTCCAACGGCGCAAAGATGGCCATCGTTACTGACCTGGGCTATATGCCGGAGCTGGTGAAAGTACATCTGCGCGGAGCGGATTGCCTGGTGCTCGAATCCAATCACGATCTGGATATGCTGAAGGTTGGCCCGTACCCGTGGCAGGTGAAGCAGCGCGTCCTGAGCCGCACCGGGCATCTTTCAAATCACGCCGTCAGCGAGTATCTTTGCGACCCGGATGGCTTCGACGCGATCGCGCGGTACCTGGTCCTAGCGCACGTCTCGCAGGAAAACAACAATCCCGATCTTGTGCGCCTCTCTGCTGAGGAGGCCCTGAAGCGCCGCCCCGCCGAAACGGCCTTCACCGGCGAACTTCTCGTGGCCTCGCAGCACGTGCCACTCAAACCGCTTGAATTATGAGGTGGAAATCTCGGCAATGTTCGCAGCCTACGGCATCGGCAGTGCCGGCCCAGCTGGTCACTCCAGACCAGTTTTCTTCTTTACTTCGTTGAGTCCTCGCAATTCGGGCAGCACGTAGAGATCTCGAGGGCGGCCCGCCGCAATTTTGGACTTAATCAATCCTTCGAGAGAAAGAACTCTGCACTCTACCCCGCCTACACTTTTCATGTCCGACGCGGCGAGGACGTCCTGAAATGGGCCGAGGCCGGATACTTCGCCAAGAAAATCAAGGTCGCCCAAATCCGTAGTCATCGTAAAATTCAGACCATTCCCAATGGTCTTGGCATCAAAGCGAAAAGGCAGGTCCGGCGGTGCTCCGCGGAGGACAGGGTGGAATGGCTCAAGGGCTTTCGCAAGGCGATCCATGTTCTTTGCCGTGCGAGCGTAACAGAAGTCGATGTCTCGGGTAAGGTGCGCGGAACCCTGCAGTCCCATCGCGGCGCCGCCAATGACCACGAACTCAACGCCCGCGTCGTAAAGAATGCGGATCGTTTCTTCGAGCTTCATCGCTCATTGAGCAGCGTTTGTTTGGCGATTTTGAAGATGCGCGAGCCTTCAGAAAGGCTGCGCGCCCGTTCCGTAGGCGTACGACGCAGAGTTGAAATGAACAGAGTCAAATCAACGCCGAATTCCTTTGCTCTGGCCAACTCGCTCCCTGGAGGCGGATTGGTGACCAAGTCCAACACGGCTTTTTCCTGATCTCTGGTCATCGGATTATCAGTACATGTTCTCATACCGCCAGCGATCGTTCAATTTTATCTAAGTGGTTCGCCATTCAGGACTTAGGCGGTTCCAGAGGAAGATTCCTCATTTCCTGACGAAAGTCTCAAGCGTTTCTTGGATTCAGTTCGGCTGAAATTTTATTGCCATACCGGACCGCATTCCACTAGACTTGTAGTGTCTTGGTAGAGGTGCGGAAGCCATGAGTAGCGGGGCGCGCAATTCCGATCAGCTTCGGACGCCCGCGCGAAAGGGGCATTTCATTTTGTAGTTGTCTTCCGCCGAAATCGCAGCGGTAGCTGAAACCGCGGCGGTTGGGGAACAGGTCGAAGGCCTGTTCACTGTCATCCGATCATTCGGATGAAGCGCTATCGAGAGGCAGCAGCCTCGATTTGTATCCTCGCGGTTCCTTCCTTTCGTTTCGCTCATCCAGAAAAGCCCGGCAGAAATGGATCTGTTCGCATTGACGCGCGCGCTTGTGGACATCGAGTCGACTACGAACCACGAAAAGAACGTGGGTGACTATCTCTTTGCACATTTGTCCGCGCTCACTTCGCGGCACAACGGTCGTATCGAGCGCATTCCTGCGGAACCGAATCGCGACAATATTTTTGCCTCGTGGGGCGAACCCGCCATCACTCTTTCCACGCACATGGATACCGTCCCGCCGTTCTTTGCTTCTAGCGAGGACGGAGAATTTATTTGGGGCCGCGGTTCCTGCGACGCGAAGGGAATTATCGCCGCGATGATTGCGGCGGCGGAAAAACTGTTCGCAGCAGGCACTCGAAATTTTGGCTTGTTGTTTGTTGTCGGCGAAGAACGCAACAGCGCCGGGGCACGAGCGGCTGCGGCAAGTCCGCGCGGCTCACGATTCTTGATCAATGGCGAGCCCACTGAAAATTGCCTAGCGCTCGGTTCCAAAGGCGCACTGCGCTTCGAAATCACGGCGCATGGAAAACTCGCCCATTCGGCTTACCCTGAGCTCGGCCATTCGGCCATCCACACTCTGCTCGATGTTCTAAGCGACATTCGACAGATTCCATTGCCGGAAGACGCGCTGCTTGGCCGCAGCACGCTGAATGTTGGGACGATTGAGGGCGGCCGCGCACCGAACGTGGTGGCCGATCATGCGCAAGCGGAAATTATGTTCCGCACCGTTGGCGATCCCGCAAAGTTGCGCGAAGCCGTCTCCGCAGCGACTGCAGGCCGTGCCGAGGCTCGCGAAGTGCTGCACACACCGGCCGTGCAACTGTCGAAATTCGATGGGCTGCCCACCACGATTGTCGCCTTCACAACGGACATTCCGACGTTCGATGGAGCGTGGGGCCGGCCCTTCCTCATCGGACCTGGGAGCATTCATGTCGCGCACACCGCCGAAGAACGCATCTCCAAAAAGGAATTGTCTGAAGCGGTGGACATTTACGCGCGCATGGCGACGCAGCTTCTCGCCACCGGACGGAGCAGCGCATGAGCATGGGCCTCGCCATTGTTGGCTACGGAAAGATGGGGCGGCTGATCGAGCAGCTCGCGCCAGAATACGGATTCGAGGTGCGCGCGAAATTCGATGCGCGGAGCAATGCCCGCGGGCAGGCGCTTTCTGACCAGACGCTTCAGGGAGTGGATGTAGCCGTTGAATTCACTTCACCGGACGCCGCTCCAGAAAATATTCGGCGGCTTGCCGCGATGGGCATTAATTCGGTTAGCGGCACGACAGGGTGGTTCGGCGATCTTCCCTCGGTCCGCGAAGCCGTTGCGAAGAGTGGAACAGGGCTTGTTTGGGCGCCAAATTTTTCCGTAGGCGTAAATCTTTTCATGCAGGCCGTGGGGCACACTGCGGCGCTTTTTGCGAAGCACGCGGACTACGAAGCGTGGGGCTGGGAAATTCACCACTCCGCGAAAAAAGACGCGCCTTCGGGCACACTGAAAAAACTTGCGGAGGAGATGCGCGCGAGCGGCTTCAACCGCGCGGTGTGCTTGAACTCGAATCGTGCGGGCGCACATCCCGGCACGCATGAAATTGGTTTTGATTCGCCTGCCGACACCATCACCCTGCGGCATACGGCGCGCAGCCGGGATGGCTTTGCGCGCGGGGCATTGCGCGCGGCGCGATGGATCAACGGGAAGCAAGGCGTATTCGAATTTCGCGAGATTCTCGGCGAATTGAGCTGAGGAAATCTTCGGCGGCGAATCGCTGCCGGCAACTTTGTATTTCGGAAGTTGGATAAAAAAGCTAGGAGTAAAAGACCATGTTTATTGGGACCGGAACTGCACTTGTCACGCCATTTCGAACGGACGGCTCGCTCGACGAAGCCGCGCTGCGCCGATTGGTGCGACGGCAAATTGATGCGGGCGTAGATTTTCTCGTTCCTTGCGGAACGACTGGTGAGAGTCCGACGCTGACGCACGAAGAACATCTGCGCGTCGTGGAGATTACGATTGAGCTGGCTAAAGGGAAGGCGCCAGTTCTTGCGGGCGCGGGAGGCTATAACACCGCGGAAGTTATTTCGCTGGCGCACGAACTGGCGCGTCTTGGCGCAGACGGAATTCTCTCGGTCACTCCGTATTACAACAAGCCGACGCAGGAAGGCCTTTTCCAGCACTATCGCGCGATCGCGCAGGCCATATCGCTGCCGATCGTTCTCTACAGCGTGCAAGGACGCACGGGCGTGAACATCGAGCCGGCCACGGTGAAGCGGCTGGCGCAAATCGAAAATATCGTGGGCATCAAAGAAGCCTCGGGCAATGTCTCGCAAATGGCAGCGATTCTCAATGCCGTGCCCGAGGACTTCATCGTGGTTTCCGGCGACGATGCGATCACGGTCCCGCTCATCGCGCTTGGCGGACGTGGAGTCATTTCGGTCGTGTCCAACGAAATTCCGGCGGAAATGTCGCAGTTGACGCGGCTCGCGCTGCAGGGCGACTTTGGCGGGGCGCGCGCGATTCACCGGCGCTATCATCCGCTCATGGAAATAAATTTCGTCGAGTCCAATCCCATCCCGGTAAAGGCCTCGATGGCGGAAATGGGCCTGCTCGAACCGGTTTGGCGCTTGCCACTTGTGCCGCCCAAGGCGGAGAATCAGGCGCGCATCCGATCGGTGCTTGAATCGCTCGGACTTGCCAAGAGGGCGCATGCAGCCTTCGCAAATTGAAAAATTGTTTGACGAAGCGCCTGCGCATTACGAAGAAGAACATCAATGGCTTTTCCGCGATTTCAAAGCGGCGCTGAATTGCGGCGAAATTCGCGCCGCTGAACCCGATGCCTCCAAAAAATCCGGCTGGCGCGCGAACGCCTGGGTGAAGAAGGGAATTTTGCTGGGCTTTCGAATGGGCGCGATCGCGGACATGTCCATCGACGCCGCGAAGCAACCGTTCTTCGACAAGTCCACGTATCCAGTGCGGGCCTTCGCGGCTTCCGACGGCGTGCGCATCGTTCCTGGCGGCTCCAGCATTCGCGATGGCAGTTACATCGGCCGCGGCGTAATTTGCATGCCGCCGATGTTCGTGAACGTGGGGGCTTACGTTGGCGAAGGGACAATGATCGATTCGCATGCTTTGATTGGAAGCTGCGCGCAGGTCGGACACAACTGCCACATTTCCGCGGGATCGCAAATCGGCGGCGTCCTCGAGCCTGTCGGCGCGCTTCCGGTGATCATCGAAGACGACGTTTTGGTTGGCGGGAATGCAGGCGTCTATGAAGGAACAGTCGTGAAGCGCCGCGTTGTTCTTGGCACTGGAACGATTCTGAACCGCTCGATTCCGGTTTACGACCTGGTTCGCGACAAGGTCTACACGGCCAGCGAAACCGAACCGCTAATCATTCCCGAAGAAGCTATCGTGGTCCCCGGATCGCGCGCCGTTTCCCATCCCTGCGGCGCGAAATGGGGACTCGCGCTGCAGGCCGCGGTGATCGTGAAATATCGCGATTCGAAGACGGATGCGCGCGTGCAGCTCGAAGACCTCTTGCGCTAGCGGTTCACTGCGTCAGCACTCTTTCAAAAAACTGCAGCGCCCGTGGATCGTTCGATTGCCCGAGCCAGAACATGGCCTGTTTTCGCACTGCCGGGTTCCGATTGGTCTGCGCGACCTCAATCAATTTGGGCACGCCTTCGTCTTTTGGCAATTGGCTCAGCGCAAAGACCGCTTTCTTCTTTACTTCCGTGTCCGGATCGTTCTCGATAGCGCCGGTGATTGTGCCCACGGCTTTCTTTCCCGCTTTTTGCGCCAGCCAGAATAGTGCTTGTCCGCGCACGTGAGAGCTGGTGTCGTCGTGCGCCATACGGATCATTTCATCCAGCGCTCCAGCTTCATGGCTGATGGAAAGCGCAAACGCCACATGTGCGCGAACGTCCGAACTGGGATCCTTTTTCGCCATGCGCTGCAAGGCAGCCAATCCAGACTTGCCTCGTGCGGCTCCCATCCAAAATGCTGCTTGCCTCCGTAATCCTTCACGCTGCTCCGGTGCCGTAAAGGATTCGAGTGCCCGGTCGGCCGATGCATCCGCATGAAGCGCGATTGCTGTCAACGCGCCGTTGCCAATTTTGCGCTCCCCGTGCTCTTCAATGTCCGAGCTGCGGACGTAAGTTGCCAAGAGCGCCACGCTCTCTGGCGCCCTGACTCCCGTCAGCCAGACGAACGGCAAGCCGCCAGCGTCCAGCGCGCAATCTTCTGACGCCACGCGAATTTTTACGACCTGCTTTGCTTCCAGGCGGTAGAGCATGACAAGTTGCCGCGTCCCTTCCAGCTTGACGCTTCCGTTCGCGTGCGACGTGCCGATTGTTCCGCCGTTCTCTTTTTCTAGGCGGCAAGTTCCGCAATTCCCATCATTCCAGTTGTTGTCGCAGCAGACGCCACGCTCCCCCGCGACCCTCTCGACGCTATAGCCGATCCACTCGGGCCTTTCGGCTTTTCCTGAGAGCTCGCGAAAGGTGGCATCGAGACTTGTGCCGACGGCACGCGTCTCCAGCATCGCATTTTCAATGCGCGGAACTTCCACTGCCTGCACCGGCGCCGCGCCTGCCTGCCCTGCGTGCGTTGGGGCTCCGCCCTTTGCAAGTTGGACCGCGGCAATGCTAATGCCGGCCACGATCATCGCGAACCCAAGCACTCTTCGCAGCTTCGAAACAATTCGTTCCTCTCGCATGGTTCCCCTCCTACTTCTGCAGCAATTCCATCAGGTAATCGTTGCCTTCCTTCGAATGCATCAGCGACAATTTGGACACTGCGGTCTTTTTGAGTTCAGGGTCCTTTTCGCTTCGAGCGATGGCCACGAGCGCTTTCGCGTTGCCTTGCAGAAAATACGCGTTCAGGACTTCTGCTTTGAGCGCGTGATCTGTTTCCTTGGCGTAAATTTCCTGCAGGGCCTTGCCTGAATCTTCCGAGTGGATCAGGCCAAGGTTTCGAATCGCCGCCCGGCGCAAATCCGCGTCCTTTTCTCCTTGCGCGGCCTTCACGAGCCTCCCCGAATCGCCCGCCAGGAAGAATGCCTGCAGGATTTCCCGGCGCAGATCCGTCGAAGTTTCCGCCTGGTACAACTGTTCCAGTTCGCTCGTCCCGTGGACCAGCCCGAGCTGCCGGATGGCCTCGCGGCGGAGTGATTCATCCTTTTCGCTTTTCGCCGCGGCGAACAGGCGCTCGTGATCGCCGCCGATCATGTAGCTACGCAGAATGGCGTGCTTCACAGAGGCGTCGCTGCTCGAAGCGTAAACTTCGGCCAGAGTTTTCCGCGCTTCACTGCCGCCGAAGAGTCCCAGGTATTCAACAGCCTTGCGCTGCAGGTCCGGATTGGTCTGGCCCCGCGCGATTCTGCCCAGGATTTCGCGAGCTTGCGCCGACCCGCTTTGCGCCAGCACGAAAAGCGCCTTCGATTTTTCCTTTGGAGAGCCGGAACCGTTGATCACTTTCTCCAGTAGGGGAAAAGTGCGTTCGGGGTCGCTGCTCATTAGCCCTTGGATGGCCAGCATTTTCAGTTCTTCGTCGCTCTGGTCCGCCGGCTTTACAGCCTGGCCGGTCGATTGCTTCACTTCGATCTCCAGCGCGGTCGCGTCCTTTTGCCAGCGGCTCTGCGGAAAGCGCCGCTTCATGTCCGCAATCGTAGCCAGCGCCGTGTCCCTCTTGCCCAAGCGGTTCTCCGCGTACGCCTTCCAGTAAAGCGCGGCATCCGTTTGCGGACCATTCATGTCCGCCAGTTGCTGGAATTTCTCCGCGGCCCGGTCGTAGCGGTCGTCGTCCAAGTCCTCGCGGCCGTCGTCGTACAATTCTTGCAGCCGTTCGATTTTTTCCTGCGCCCGCTCGCGCGCTTCTTGTTCCCGTTCGCGCTTTTCCTCTGCTCGTTCACGCGCTTCCTGCTCGCGTTCGCGGCTCTCCTGGTCCTGATCGATCTTTTGCTCGACGCGCTCTTCATTCTTGGAGGCGACACGATCCGCAACGCGGCTTGTCACGCTCGCCTCAAGCGAAGCGATGAACTGCGTAGTAGCCCGATCGATGGCATGGGTCACGGCAGACGCGGTAGCGCGTTTGGCGACCCGAGCCGTTTCGAGGGCTTCACGCTGCGCAATTTGTCCGGAGTTCTGAGCAGCGGCGAGGCGATCGGCATCTTCTTGAGACTGGGACGCCCGTGCGTTTGCCGGTGTCATTAACAGCGCAGCCACCGCCATCCAGAGGATGCCTCTCTGTTTCCCTGGTCTTCCGATGGTCATACTTTGTTCCTCTCTCTTTTCGCAGAATTGTTTTGCGGCGGCGCAGGCTTCGTGGCCTCCTGCCGTTGTTGCAGTTCCTTGTTGACCACACGAACTTTGAACAGAATCCCGCGCGCTTCGATTTTTTTCTGAATCGCTTCGAGCTGTGCCGGCGTTACTTCTCCAGGGCTGTGCGCCACGTCCAGGAGCACACGCTCCAGTTCGTCCAGTACGTTGGCGAGCCCCGCATCCCCTTCTCGTAGAGCGGTCTGCCGGTACAAACGGTTTTCCTGGAGCAAGTCTTCCGCGCGGCGTTGCTCGGCTGAGATGTCCACTTCTTTCTGCTTGGGATCGTCTGGCGCCTCGTTTGAAAGTTCGATCAACATCCGCTCGGAGTGGCCCAGGTGCTCGCCGACGGCGACCACGAGCACGCGCTCCCGCACCTGTTCTCGATTTGCGACGTTGTCAGCTGGCCCGACTCTCTTTGTAACGCGCCCGACAACAAATGCCGCGATAATCAGCGCAACAATCCCGCCCGCTGCCGCAAGCCGCCGCGGCTCGAACCACACCTGCCACCAACGATCCGGCTTCTCCGCCAGACGCGGCGCAATTTCCTTCCATACCTGCCGCCCATAATCTGCTCCCGGATCTGGCACAGGCAGCGTATCCAGCGCGGCGAGCACCGCTTCGATTCGTTCCATCTCCGCGCGGCACTTTTCGCAGGCCGCCAGATGCTCTGCTACTACGGCGCGCTGCTCGGCAACTCCTTCACGATATGCAATCAACTCTTCTTCCTTCAGGTGTTTCATGACTCGGTTCCCATCGCGCGTGCCTGCGCTTTTGTCTCCACGAACGGTTGCAACGCATGACGCAATTTCTGGACCGCTCGAAAGACAGTGTTTTTCGCCGCGCTCGAACTGGATTTCAAGACTCCCGCGATTTCTTCGATCCCGCAACCTTCCCAATGGCGCATCACAAAAGCCGTTCTTTCCGCCTCCGAAAGAGCGGCCAGCGCCTGCTCCATCTGTTTTCGGAGTTCGAGACTTTGCGTCAACCGTTCCGGAGTCGGCGCTTCGTCCTGGACGCGATTCACGGGATCGTTGTCCATTCCACCCCCGTCTTCGACTCTCGGCGTTTCCCGGCGCGCATCTTCCTTGTGTCGCTGGCGCATGCGGTCAATCGCATAGTTCGCAGCGATGCGATAAACCCACGTCCCGAAATTTGCTCGTGAGGCAAACTGACCGAGTTTTTGATACCCGCGCAAGAACGCCTCCTGGACCACCTCTTCGGCATCGTGCCGGTTCCCGGTCATGCGGTAGGCCAGCCGGAAAACGCTGTGGCTGTGCCGCTCCACCAGAACGCGATAGGCATCGCGATCGCCCGCGAGCGTGCGCTCCACGGCGACGGCGTCGCTCTCTGCGATGGCCTGGGTGCTATCGACACTCTGCTGCATCCGACTCATTAGACAGGATTCGAGGCTTGCGGTTAGGTTGAGCTTAGACCCTTGTCCATCAACAACATAGCGCTACTTGGGTCTCAAAAGGGACTACTGGAAAGGGGGGGCTGGGCCGGTTCGGCCCGGAAGTTCCTCATACCCTCATAGAAAGTTAATCACTGACCATTCATCTTTTCACTCGTACCGCAACGCTACTATCGGATCCACCTTCATCGCGCGGCGTGCCGGCACACAACACGCCGCCAACGCCACGATCGCCAAAATAGTGCCAACTCCGCCGAAAGTCAGCGGATCCATGGCACTCACGCCAAAAAGCTGATTGGCCATCAGGCGGGTGAGTGCCAAGGCAGCCAGTAGCCCAATGAAAATTCCAATGACTGTCATCTTCAGACTTTCGCCCAGAATCTGGCGCAAGACGTCGGTCTGTCTTGCGCCGAGCGCCATGCGGATGCCAATTTCGTGTGTTCGCTGGCCGACCAAGTAGGAAATCACGCCATAGATCCCCATGCTGGCGAGCCCCAACGCCAATGCGCCAAAGACGCAAAGCACGATCATCGAGAGCCGCCGCGCTGCCAGCGAGTCGGCGATGATTTCTTCCATGGTCTGCGCGCTGACCATGAGGTGCTCGCTGCTGATTTCTTTCAGAGCTTTTCGGATGGCTGCGGTCGCCGCTTCTGAATTTTGTTCGATGCGAACCAGCACTCCAGTCCCGCCCGAGGACAGGCGCATGATCTCGTCGGGGCCCTGCAGGTAGGAGGAATAGAGCTGTGCTCGGAGTGACTGCTTGTCATCCGAATCGAGACCCCACTGCTTCACATGTCCGACGACTCCGACAATTTCCGCAGGCGCTCCCAGGGAAGTTAGCACCACGCGCTTCCCGATGGGATTTTGATCGCCAAAGAATTTTCGCGCGAAGACATCGTCAATCACGATTACGTGCTGCGATCGCTCCGTGTCTTGTGCGGTGAAAAACCGTCCACCCTCCAGCGGGATTCCCATCACTTTCAAGTAGTCTTCTTGAACCACGTAGCTGATGGCCCAGCTCATCTCACTCTCGCTCGCCGGTTTTGGCTGTCCTTCGAGCCAGAAGAGTTCCTCATCGTCGCTCGACAGGGGCACGGCGGCCCACGAAAGAGACACAGCCCTCACTCCGGGTGTCGAACTCAATTTGTTTTGAATCTCACGCAGGGCCGCGCGAATTGCGTTGGGCGGCGCATCTCTCATCGATGAAGGCAGGGAAACTCCAAATGTCAGCACGTTGTGAGGATCGAAGCCTGGATTCACGCTCCAGAGCGCACTTAGGCTGCGGATCATCAAGCCCGCCGCGATCAGCAACACCAGCGCCATGGCCATTTCCGCGACGACGAAAGCTCCCTGCAGGCGCTGTTTGCTGTCCCCTGATCCGCGGCCGCCTTCTTTCAAGGTATCCTGCAAATTCGGTTTCGAAATCCGCAGCGCCGGAACGAGCCCAAACAAAATCCCGCAGAGCAGAGCAATGCCCGCCGTAAACAACAATACTTTCCAATCCATTCCAACTTCACTCGCGCGCGGCAATCCGGAGGGCAAGTGCTGCAGCGCCACCTTCGTGCCCCACGCCGCAATCAGTAGACCGAGCCCACCTCCTGCCAGCGCCAGCAGCATGCTTTCTGTCAGAAGTTGCCGGACGATTCTCCCACTGCCGGCTCCCAGGGCCGCGCGAACGGCAAACTCACGACCGCGCCCCATCGAGCGTGCCATGAGCAAATTCGCCACATTCACACAGGCGATCAAGAGCACGAATCCGACGGCCGCGAGCAAAACCAGCAGAAGCCGCCGTACGTCGCCGACCACCTGCTCTTTAAGTGGAATGAGTGTCGCTCCGATGCCCTTGTCGGCCTCTGGATATTCCTCCGCCAGGTGTTCCGTTACTCGCGCCATATCGGACCGTGCCTGTTGAATCGTCACGCCCGGTTTCAGCCGCCCAAGTCCATGAATTCCCAGGCCCGCCATCCGGACGTGTAATGCGGGATTCGTCCATTGGCCGATGGGCACGTAGAGCTCGCTGGCATGAAACCCGCCGACTTGGAGGTTGAAATTCGCGGGCACTACACCCACGATCGCGTAGCTTCGGCCATCCAGAGTCAGTCCTTTTCCCAGCACGTCCGGAGCAGAGCCAAACTTGCGGCTCCAGAACCCGGCGCTAATCATCACGATGGGACTCCGGCCGAACTCGTCTTCGCCTTCTTCGAACAAACGCCCAATCACCGGCTTCACCCCCAGCATCGGAAGAAAATCCGTTGAAATCAATTGCGCTCGTACCTGTTCGGGCTCGCCCGCACCCGTCAAACTGAAGTAATATACCCGCGAAATGCCCATCCTGGAAAAGGTCGTGTTTTCTTTACGCCAGTCTTGAAAGTTCAGGAAGGAGATTGAACCTGCTTCAAAATTCGGCTTGCTTTCGTGGAGCGTCACCAGTTGTTCAGGCTCCGGATAGGGCAGGGGATTGAAGAGCACGCCGTTGACGACGGAAAACAGCGCCGTGTTCGCGCCGATTCCCAGCGCCAGGGTTAAAATCGCTACCGCCGCAAACCCCGGTGATTTCACAATCATTCGCAGACCAAAGCGCAAGTCCTGCGCCAGCCGGTCAAGAAATCCCCAGCCCCAAACGTCGCGGGTCGTTTCCTTCACCAGCTCCACATTCCCAAACTCTCTTCGCGCCGCGCTCGTGGCCTCACCCTCATCTACTCCGCGCTCCACACGCTCCTGTGCTGACAACTTCAGATGGCTCCGCACTTCCTCCTCCAGCTCTTTCTCCCGCTTCCGTTTGCCAAAGAGTCCATCCATCCAGCGCATCGCGCTCCTCCTATCCCAATTTCTAATTTCTGATTTCCATTTCCTAATTTCTATTCGTACCTCAGCGCCACCATCGGATCGACCTTCATCGCCCGCCGCGCCGGAACTGATGCCGCAAGGACAGCACAGGCAGCAAGAACTGCGGCCGCAACGCCAATGATCATCGGGTCGTAACTCTTGACGCCGTAGAGCTGACTAACAAGCACGCGGCCTCCCGCTAGCGCGGCTGTTATACCCATGGCTAGACCCATGCCGACTTGGGCCAGCGCAGCGCGCATCACTAAACCGAGTACATTCCGGCCGTCGGCGCCCAGCGCCATGCGTATCCCGATCTCGTTGGTTCGCCGCGCCACGCCATAAGCTGTTACGCCATACAGCCCGACGCAGGCCAGGATGAGCGCGAGCGCGCCGAACAGCTCCGTAAGCCGCGCAATCAGTCGTTCTTGATTAAAGTTGTGCGCCACCTGCTCGCCAAAACTCATCATGTTGAGAACGGGGAGATTCGGATCGGCATCGGCAAGTGCCTTGCGGACAGCCGGCTCGATATTCTCCGGTCTGCCAGCAACATGCAGCTCGATGGCACCGGCCCAGCCACGAAAGGACTCTCGCGGCGGGGTTTGGAGTAGCGGCAGAAAGAATGTGGCATAGGCAGGGCCACGGGTGTCCTGGTATTTCGCATCCTCGACAATGCCAACGATTTCGTAATCGCCGCTGTGACTCACACCCGTCATTCCGAAGTGCTGGCCGATAGGATCCTCGTTCGGAAAGAATCTGCGCGCGAACGTTTCGTTGATGACAGCAACATTTAGACCGCCGGGCCTGTCGCGTTCCTCGATGACGCGCCCTCGCAGCAAACGCGTGCCGATCGTCTCGAAATAGTGAGGACCAACCCTGTCCCAGGAGGGCGCCGTCCAGCGATAGTCCGGTGTTTTTCCCTGAATGTACACGCGTTCGTTCGCGTTGTTACCGCCCAGCGGGCTGTACCAGGACAGGCTTGCGCTCAGGACGCCGGGTATTTGCGGCATCGTCTCCTCAAGCCGCTGATAAAGTCCGTCAAGCTTGTCTGGCGTGTAGCCGGACAGGGACGGAGCGATATTCACGATCACCCGTCCATCCGTCACAAACCCAAAATGCTGGCCTTCGAGATTGCGAAGGCTTTGCGTGACCAGACCGGCTGCGATCAACAGCGCAATCGAGAATGCAACTTGTGCTACGACCAGTGATTTCTGCAGTACCGAAGCGCGATCGCCCGTGGAACGGCCTGCTCCGCGCATGGCATCGAGGGGATCGGATTGCGACGCTGTCCATGCGGGTAAAATCCCGAACACGATACCTGTCATCAGCGATAGAAGGATGGAGAATCCGAGCACAGGCAGGGATGGCCGGGCGTCAATAGGAACATAGCTTGCCCCGCGAAAGGCAAGGAGCAGGATGGTACGTGTCCCGGCGTAGGCCACATAGAGTCCCGCGGCGCCGCCCATAAGCGCCAGAAGAACGCTCTCGGTGAGCATCTGCCGAATTAGGCGATGTCGTGGCGCTCCCAGGGCCAACCGCACGGCCATTTGCGAACGGTTGGCCGACCCGCGCGCCAGCAACAAGTTAGCGATGTTCGCGCAGGCGATCAGCAGAAGCAATGCAGAGAGTGTCACTAACAAGTGCAGGCCCGTTTCATAGTCAGTCCGCAGTTTCTCGACACCGCCAGCTGCTGGCGTCAGGCGAATGTATTGTCGAGGAATATCTTTCCTGTCTCGGTCGGGAATAACTTCGCGGTGACTGCTGAGCCACTCCTGTAATTCGACGGTGAGTCGTGCTTGCACGGGTTCCGGCGCAAAGCCGGACTTTAGTCGTCCCACAAGATACAGCCACTCCACGGTAGCGTTAGGGAGGCGCCATTTTTCCGGGTCGGCGGCCAAGGGCAGCCAGAAGTCCGGAGGATCGCTGCGAAGAGTGTCCCCATAAAATCCCGGTGGAGTCACACCTGCAATCGCGCAAGTAACGCCATTAATGTTTAACGTTGAGCCGATCACAGATGGATCTAGCCCGAAGCGCTGCTGCCAGGTGTGGTAGTTCATCACCGCAACGCGAGGCGCCCTTGCTGACTCATCGGGGGGCGCGAGCACTCGGCCAGCGAGGGCGCGGACGCCTAACGTACTGAAGTAATTTGCCGAGACGAACTCCCCCTTATAGGGCTCGGCGGCAGACCCGTTACGGCGAACGCTTAAATCCGATGTCCAGGGCTCAAAAGCAGCGAGCTCGCTAAATTCAGGTGTGTGGTCGCGAAGATTCTCGTACAGCGCATAAGAATAAAGAACAAAACTACCGCCGTTCTGGGTGCCGACCATGACACAGCAATTATTGTTATCGCCGAGCCGATAGAGTTGCTCAGGGCTCGGTACAGGCAGCGCCTTCAGCATCACCGCATCAATTAGCGTGAAGATTGCGGTGTTGGCACCTATACCGAGCGCTAGGGTAAGCACAACCACCGCAGTGAAACCGGGAGACTTGCGCAGCGTACGCATCCCGTAACGCACATCATCGGCCAAATCTCTCAACCATCGCCATCCCCAAGTGTCCCGCGTCGCTTCCTTTACCAGTCCCACATTCCCAAACTCCCGCCGCGCCGCGTGCTCCGCTTCTTCCTCCTTCTCTCCTCGCTCCGCGCGCTCCCGCGCCGCCATCTCCAGATGGCTCCGCACTTCCTCTTCCAGTTCCTTCTCCTGCCTTCGTTTGCCAAAGAGTCCACTCAACCAGCTCATAGTGACTCTCCTTCTCCTCCAACTTCTAATTTCTGTTTTCCAATTCCTATTCGTATCTGAGGGCCACCATCGGATCGACCTTCATCGCTCTCCGCGCAGGTATGTAGCTCGCGGCCAGGGCCACAAGCAATAGCAGTAAAGGAACAGAAATGAAAGCCAGGGGATCATGCGCACTGAGACCAAAAAGCATGCTGGAAAGCACATGGGACACAGCAGCACACGCGGCCAGGCCCGCAAGCCCACCGATCAGTACCGGCCGCATGGCTTGCTCAATGACAAGTTTCATTACTTCGGTGCGGTCAGCTCCAAGGGCCATGCGGATGCCGATCTCGCGCACGCAGCGGCTTACACTGTAGGACACCATTCCATATACGCCGATCGAAGCAAGCAGCACTGCTAAAACGCCGAGCGCACCGGAGAGCGCCGCTACAATGCGCGAGGGCGAGCGCCAAACTTCGAGGTAGTCTTCGAGTCTAACCACATCGACGGGCATATCGGGATCGAGCAACCGCACGGCCTCGCGAATGGCTTTGTCGACCGGCGTGAAGCTTCCGGCGAAACGCACCAGCACATAAGTGCGCACGTTATCTTGTGGCCCGGCCGGAAAATAGAGGTACGGCGCGTTGACGTCGCCCAGATGCGAAACTTGTGCGTCCTTAGCCACGCCAATAACTGAGTATTCGCGCCCAGTATCTTGGCGCAGTGTTTTCCCGAGAGGATCTGCGCCGGGCCAAAGGCGTCGTGCTGTGGATTCGGTGACGATTATTCCTGGGGCGTCCTCTGTCTCGTCTGGTCCAAAGTCCCTGCCTCGCACGATCGGAATGCCGACCACAGAAAAATAGTCTGGCGTGATGTGGTTGTATTCGATCAGGACTTTGTCGAGTCGGCCAGGAACCGTCATATAGTCGGCGCTAAAGTCGTGGCTCAGCGGCGCGCACTCCGCTTGCGCAATTTCGCTTACGCCAGGAAGGCCCGCGAGGCGCTCTCGCAAGCGGCCCATAAATGCCGTCGCTCTGGTTTCATCGTAACCCTGCGCTTTGGGATAGAGAAACGCCGCCGCAACGTCCTTCATCTCAAAACCGGGATCGACCGTCTGGGCGTAGTAAAGCCCGCGTAGCAACAGTCCAGCCGCCAACAACAGGATCATGCACACGGCGATCTGAGCGCCGACCAAAGTGTTGCGCAAAAACCGACCGCTCTTTTTGCCGGGGCCGGACTTCGCACCGTCTTCTTTCAAGGCGGTGTTGAGGTCGAGTCGCGAGCTCTGCAAAGCGGGGATCAAACCGAACAGGATTCCAGTTACAAGAGTCAGTGCCAGCGCGTAACCGAGCACACGAAAATCGGGCGCAACATTCACCGCGAGAGTAGAAAACATATGCGGCAGGTGAGAAGTAACAAATTGCGTGATGCTCGCGAACGACCAGAACGCGAACAGCGATCCCAACGCTCCTCCGAGCATGGAAAGCAGGAGACTCTCTGTCAACAATTGCCGCACGAGACGCCACCGGCTCGCGCCGATGGATAGCCGCAGCGCGATTTCCTTTTGGCGCGCGGAAGCGCGTGCAAGCAGAAGATTGGCTACGTTCGCACACGCAATCAGCAGCACGAGTCCAAAAGCGGCGAGAATTACGAAAGCCACTGGGATGAGGCTTTCCCGCTCTTCTGGTCTGCCGAAAAATGTAGCTGTCGAGATCGCCAACGAAGTAGTGCGGCCAGGATTCAGTTGGTCGATGCGTCCGGCGATAACACCAAGGTCCGCGCGCACCTGCTCCATCATAACGCCTGGCCGTACGCGGCCGAGCAAGGCCAGCCAACTCATATTGTCATCGCCCAGGCGATCGCGTCCTGCGTCGAGAACTTTTTGAATGGTTATGGGCACCCAGAATGCGCTTGGCATCGGCTCTGTGCCCGTGAATCCCGGAGGAGCCACGCCAATCACGGTGAATGCCATGCGATTCAAAGTGATTTTTTTGCCTACGAGTGTTGGGTCACCTCCAAACGTGTCCCGCCACAATTGGTCGCTGACCACGACGACGGCATTTTCGCCCGAAGCAGCGCAATCAGAATCGACAAAGCCACGGCCCTGTGCAGGATGCTCGTTCAAAACCTCGAAATAGTTGCATGAAGTTGCCGTCCCCAAAAGCTGCTGCATTTTGATGCCAGCAAGGGTTCCTTCGAGGAAGGGCTCATAGGCTAGAAGTCCCGAGAAGACGTGATTGTGTTCGCTGTAGTCAAGATATTCCGAGTACGAGAACATGCTCGTTTCGCCGTGAGTGTTGCGAACTGTCCGCCGATGAAAGATCTGGCTCACGCTGACCAACTGTTCCGCACGAGGGATCGGAAGTAAACGCAACGCGGCGCCGTTTAGCACCGAAAAGATTCCAACGTTTATTCCCACGCCTAGAGCAATCGCCACGACGGCTGCTATCGTGAAACCCGGATTCTTCAGCAACACCCTCATTCCATAACGCGCATCGTCGGCCAAATCTCTCAACCATCGCCATCCCCAAACGTCTCGCGTGACCTCTTTCACCAATTCCACATTCCCAAATTCCCGCCGCGCGGCCTGCTCCGCCTTCTTCGCCGTTTCCCCCCTTTCCACGGACTCTCGCGCCACCATCTCCAGATGGCTCCGCACTTCCTCTTCGAGATCCGCTTCCCGTCTCCTACGTCGCCAGAAACTCACTGGCCACCTCTGCGTTTCCTTATTTCCTTACTTCCTCGCATTGTCCCTACTCCTCGGGCTGCAACACTCCTGCAATCGCGTCCGAAAGTTGCGACCACTTCGAGCGTTCTCTTGTCAGTTGCTTTTTTCCCGCGGCCGTCAGTTGATAAAACTTTGCTCGCTGCTTGTTTTCGGAGATTCGCCATTCCGCCTTAATCCATTTCTGTTTTTCCAGGCGATGCAGCGCCGGATACAGTGAACCGGTATCCACCTGCAGCAACTCGCCGGAACGATTCCGGATCGCCACGCTGATCCCATAGCCGTGCTGCGGTCCCCATTGCAGTGTCTGCAAAATCAGCAGGTCCAGCGTCCCCTGCAAAAGCTCAATCCGGTTCTGGTACCGCTCCCTTTTTTCTCCCACTGTCTTTTCCCTCAGTCAGGTCTTTCACCTAAAGTAAGTTCTTCAACTGCTTCCGCTGCGTTGCTTGCTCGCTCCCAGTCTTAGCTAATGACGACTGAAACCCACCCTTTGTTCCATCCAAGGCTGTCGACATTCTACCCCCAGGGTGTAGACACCCTACACCCTGCCCTCGTGCAACTCTTGTGCCGGTCCGGATCAACCCGCAAACCCTTGCTGGCCAGAGCCTTATCCAGCGCGTAACCCCTCGCCCGGACCTCGCAACTGCTCGCTTCCGCCATTCGCCTTCCCAATTTCGGACACTCACCCGGGGCTACCGCCGTCCAGCGAAGCGCTATCCAAGTGCGGTATCATGGAATTGGGGAACATTCACCGAGTCGTCTTTTTCGCCGCTTAGGAGAGGGAATTGATTCCACGCTACACGCGCCAGGAGATGGGCCACGTTTGGAGCGACGCCAACAAGTTCGCCAAGTGGCTGGAAGTCGAGCTTGCCGCGACGGAAACTCTCGCGGAAGCTGGACTAGTCCCGAAAGACGCCGCGGCCGCGATTCGCTCGCGCGCCAAAATCGATGTGGCGCAGATCCATCAGATTGAAGGCCGCGTGAAGCACGATGTCATCGCGTTCACCATGGCTGTCGGCGAATCCATCGGCGATCCCGCCGCGGCGCGCTGGCTGCATTACGGCATGACGTCCAACGACGTCGTCGATACCGCGCAGGCCTTGCAAGTTCGCGACGCTTCAAAATTGATCGAGCGCGAACTGGTGACGTTTGGCGAAATTCTCGATCTGCGCGCCCACGAGTTCCGCCATACGCCGCAGATTGGCCGCACTCACGGCATTCACGCCGAGCCAATCACGTTCGGGCTCAAAATCGCCAATTGGTTTTCGGAGATTCAGCGCAACATCGCGCGCTTCCGCGACGCAGCCGCGCAGATGGCGGTCGGAAAAGTTTCCGGCGCCGTTGGTAATGCTTCGCATCTCGGCACGGAAATCGAAGAACGCATCTGCAAGCGTCTAGGTCTCAGCGCCGCGCCCGTCGCTTCCCAGGTGATTCAGCGCGACCGCCACGCGCAATATCTCAGCGCGCTTGCTCTGATTGCCGCCACGCTCGAAAAAATCGCGCTGGAAATTCGCCATCTCCAGCGCACCGAAGTCCGCGAAGTCGAGGAACCGTTCAGCGGCGAGCAGCGCGGCAGCTCCGCCATGCCGCACAAGCGCAATCCTGTTTCCTGCGAACAAATCTGCGGCCTCGCGCGCCTTGTGCGTTCGAACATGCTCGCCGCGTTCGAAAACGTCGCCCTCTGGCACGAGCGTGACATTTCTCACAGCTCCGTCGAACGCGTCATTCTTCCCGATTCCACTATTTTGATCGACTACATGCTTTCGAAAATGACTATGATCCTCGGCCAGATGCGCGTTTTCCCCGAACGCATGTTGAGCAACCTAGAATCCACGCACGGCCTAGTTTATTCGGGACAGTTGCTGCAAGATTTGGTGGAAAAAGGCATGCCGCGCGACGATGCGTACAAAGCGGTGCAGGAAAACGCCATGGCCGCGTGGGAAACGGACACCAGCTTCCGCGACCGCGTCGCGAAAGATGCTCGCATCGCGAAGGTTCTTGATTCGAAGGCTCTGGCGCATACTTTCGATCTGCAGCGCCAGCTTCGCTCTGTCAATGGCATTTTTGACCGCGTTTTTGGCGCGCACCCCGCCGGAGAAAAATCCGCGGCGGGTTCCGCGGGAAAACACTAAGCCAAAAACAAAAAGCGTCCCGGTTTGCACCGGGACGCCGTTCTGCCTCTTCTAATTCCGGCTTGCGCTGAAATTAGCTGCGGAGGCGGAAACTTGAACTGCCATCATCCATCAGGCGCACGCAAAAGCAAAGAATAAAAACCGGGCATTGTATGGTTGAAGTTAAATCCATAATTCCCTAAAAGCTTACTCGACACGCTGAACGTAACGTGCCTCGGTGGTATCCACTTTGATTTTGTCGCCTTCGTTCACGAAGGGCGGCACATTCACGATCAAACCGGTTTCCAGCGTAGCAGGCTTCATCACCGCGCTGGCAGTGGCTTTTTGCAACGTGGGTTCGGTCTTCACGACTTTCAAATCCATGGTGTCCGGCAGGTCGACGCCAATCGGTTTTTCATCGAAGAATTCGACTTTCACCACCGTGTTGGGAATCAGGTAGTAGACGGTTTCGCCGAGCTGCTCGCGCGTCAGGTGCATCTGCTCGTACGTCTCCGTGTTCATGAAATGAAAATCGTCGCCCTCCTTGTAGAGGTACTCGTATTCAATTTCATCGAGGATCGCGCGGTCGACGAACTCCTCGGCGCGGAAGCGGTAATCGATAATCGCTCCGCTCTTCAGATTCTTCATGCGTGTTTGCATCGATCCGCGTTTGTTTCCCGGAGTGCGGTGATCGACGCTGAATATCGTGAATAGCTGGCCCTCGTGCTGGATCACCATGCCGGGACGAAGTTGTGTGGCTTTGACGCTGCTCATTTTTTTATGCGGCCCCGACCGGGTCGGGCCGACTGCTCCCTGGATCGATTGCAAATTTCGGAAATTCAGGCGGGCCAGGAACACAGCCTCATCCGGAATGACTCGAGGCACGCTGGTGCGAAATCCATAAACCAGCGCGGGTAGTCAGTATAAGGTGCCTCATCGATGACGGTCAATCTGGCGTCTTGGTCGGCAGCGAACCTCGTAAAAAAGGATGCTTCCTTCCTCAGAAGCCCTGGCGTTCCGCGGTCACCGGCATTCCGGAGTAGTGAACATGAACCAGGCGCCACCGGCCATCTAGCTTCTGATAGAGCTGCGTTTCCCTGCCGTGAGTTGCGAGAGGAGCGCCATCTTTTCTGAATTTCGCAGCAAAGTCCCAATAGAACTCGGCCCGGGCCGCGTCTCCATAAACGTGAACGGAAACGTCGTGGAAACTCAGTTTGCGCTCCGAGAATGTTTCACCCATCAGGCGTGTGTACACATTTTGCTTGATTTGCTCGAAACCGTGCTCGTGGCCCAAGGGGTGAATGAAGGAGACGTCCGGCGAGTCCAGCCAGACCTCCGCAGCGAGAGCGGTGTCTGCCGCGTCAACGGATTTCGCGTATTTCTCAATCAAGCTGCGGATCACGCTGCTGTCTGCGGAAGTTTCCGCTGACGAATTGTTTTCATGTGTCTCGTCTTTTTCTCTTTTCGCGCGTCGTGCGGCTGCAGCGGCCATGATTTTTTCGATTTCATCGGGGTCGCGGGGGAGGCGTTCGCTGAGCAGCTTGTGGCCGGATTCGGTGATGAGAACATCGTCTTCGATGCGCACGCCGAGATTCTCTTCCGGAATGTAGATGCCGGGCTCAATAGTAATGACCATACCCGGCTGGAAAGGGGCGCAGTGGTCGCCGGGGTCGTGAACGTTCAGGCCGATGTGGTGACCGAGGCCGTGGATGAAATACGGGCCGAGGGATTTGCCGTGAAGATCTTTTCCGTGCGTGTCGACGTAGGCGTAAGCAATTTTCTGGACGCTCTTGCCGTTTTTGTTACAGAAATCCATGCCCGGCTTGAGCGCGGCGAGGGCGGCGTTTTGCGCGCCCAGGACGATTTCGTAGATTTCGCGCTGGCGCGGCGTGAACTTGCCGTTGGCAGGAATGGTGCGCGTAATGTCCGCGGAATAGCCGGAATACTGCGCGCCAACGTCCATGACGACGATGTCGCCGTCTTCGATTTTGCGCGAGAGCTTGTCGTAGTGAAGCGCGGTGGAGTTCGGGCCGGCGCCAACAATCGGCGCGTAGCCCTCCGCTTCCGAGCCGCCCCAGGCATGGACTTCGACCATTTTTGCAGCAACCTGATATTCGTAAAGCCCTGGATGCGTCAACTTCATCGCCTCCAGGTGGGAGTCCAGGGTCAAGTCAATCGCTTCCTTCAAGAAGGCGATTTCGCCGGGCGACTTGATCTGGCGCATCGCGCCAATCTGCGCGCGAACATCTTTGAGCTTGGCTTGCGGCGCGGCGAGCTGCAGCCAATCGACAACTTCTTTTTCGTGCGGATAGCCCCCAAGTTCTTTTTGGTAGGGAAGAATCGTGCAGAAAGTCGGATTAGTCTTCGCAAGATTCTCAATCGTGGAGCGAAAGTCGGTGTCGAACTGTTTCACGGAAGCAAACCCGGTGCGCGCCTCGATGCCGGGATCCGACGGCGACTTGCGGACGCCGTTCCATTTTTCCTTTTGAGGATTTTTCGCGGGAAGAAATAAAGTTTCTCGCGGTCCGCTCGCAGTGCTAGCCGCCTTGGCCGGAGGAAGAATCAGAAGACCGGCGCCTTCTTCGTTGTGGCCGGTGAGGTAGTAGAAATTCTCTTCCTGCTCAAAAACGTTGGTTTGGGAGACTTCTTCACGGCCGGTGTAGCCCCACAGGGCGATTGGGCCGTCAACTTGAGACGCTAGCTTGGCACGGCGCTCCGCGTAGACGCTATTGGGTTCGCGCTCGCGGCGCTCCTGAGCCTGCGCGCTCGCGGCGAGGCAAACCAGGCTGAGCAAACCGCAGACGGTCAGCGTCGCTGAGTTCAATAGACTACGCGATCCCATCGGCCACAGGCGACCACTCATTCGCGCACCTCGGAACTGCCGTTTTGATCTTGCGCCCACGGGGCATGTGGGTTTGCGGCGTGCCACACGGGGACGGGCGATTGTAACTGAAAGGGCTGGTCGGGAGAAATGCTGGAGAAACGCCGACAAGCTCGTCGACGAGCACAAAAGGGCGAAACCCCTCAGGGGTCTCGGATGTGTGGCAAGTTTGCCAGTCGGACTGTTCCTCACTGACATCTACAGGCCGCGCGCCCGTAGTGTCTCGCCATTTCAGGAGGTAAGTAGAAGGGCGCGATTCCAGGTGCAGGGCTTAGCGGTTCACGTTGAAGAAACGGACTAAGAAAAGTGTGCGCTACCACGCTGGAAGACCCAAATACCAATGTGACGGCACCGCGAATCTAATCTGGTATGAGTAAACGAGCCCGAATCATCGCGTTTGTCAGCTTCATCCAATCCACTTTGTTCTTTACACATTTTTTCATTTACAAGACATGGACGTTTGCGGCGGCAAAGAATGGGACCTCCGCGCTATGGCTTAAGGTGACTGTGGGGGCCTTGTCGGTCAGCTTCCTGGCAGCGTCGCTGTTGGCGTTTCGCTACTCCAATCGCACGGTGCGTACTCTCTATCGCATTGCCGCCGTGTGGCTTGGAATTGTCAGCTTTTTGTTTTTTGCGGCGGGTGCTTCGTGGGTGGTTTTTGGCGCAACGAGGCTTGTAGGTGTAAATGTGAATTTCCATGCGATCGTGGAGGTCTTGTACGCGGCCGCGGTATTGATCGCAGTTGCCGGACTGCTGAACGCCGGGTGGACGCGCATCCGGCGAATCACGGTGCGGCTCGAGAATTTGCCGGAAACGTGGCGCGGACGGACAGCGGCGCTGGTCAGCGACCTGCATCTCGGGCATGTCCGCAACGGCGGCTTTTTGCGGCGGATCGTAAAGAAAGTGATGAGAGAGAACCCCGACGCCGTCTTCCTGGCGGGCGATTTGTACGACGGTACGGCGATCGATGCGGCGAAAGCGGCGGAACCTTTGCGCGCTCTGCGAGCGCCGCACGGCACGTATTTCGTTGCTGGCAACCATGAACAATTCGGCGACGATTCGCGATACCTGCAAGCGGTTAGCAATGCGGGAGTGCGCGTGCTGCACAACGAGAAAGTGGACGCAGATCAACTGCAGATCGTTGGCGTACCTTACAATCACGCCGCGCCTGACGAGCATTTTCAGAAAGTGCTGCGACAGATCGGAGTAGACCGGAATCGCGCCAGCATCCTGCTGACGCATGCGCCGGACCGGCCGCACATCGCCGAGAAAGAAGGGATTTCGTTGCAAGTTTCAGGACACACGCACGTTGGCCAGTTTCTTCCCTGGACGTGGATGGCGCGGCGGATTTACCGCCAGTTCGTTTACGGGCTTAGCCGAATTGGAAAGATGCTGGTCTACACGAGCAGCGGCGCGGGGACCTGGGGACCTCCGCTTCGGCTCGGATCCAGCCCGGAGATTGTCTTCTTTCAGTTTGAGTGAATGACGCGGGATTCCGCCCGCGGATATCCGACGGAAGCGCGATCAGCTGCGAAAGAAATCGATCAACAATTCAGAGACGCGAGCAGGCTCTTCGTGCTGGAGCCAATGCGTGGCATTGGCGAAGGTGAAAAGTTCCGCGTTCGTGCAGTAGCGCAGGCTTTCGCGCGCCATTTCGGCCAGAAGGAAGGCGTCGCGTTCGCCCCAGAGGATGCGTGTGGGGACGCGGACGATTTTGTCTGGGAATTTGACGCGAGTGCGGAAGAGGGCGCGATACCAATTGATCATGCCGGTGAGAGCGCCGGGTTGAGACCAAGCCGCCCGATATTGCGCTAGATCTTCCTCGGAAAAAGTGCCGGGACGGCTGAAGCGGAGCAGGGCTCGCGAGCCGATGCGGAAGTTGAACGCGGAGAAAACGGCTTCCGGCAGCCAGGGAAGTTGAAAGAAGAACATGTACCAACTGCGGAGGAGCTGGCGCGGACGTGTGCTGAGGAATTTGCGCATCACCGACGGATGAGGAACGTTGAGGACGGCGAGCTTGGCTATGCGCTGTGGATGAAGCAGGGCGGTGCTCCAGGCGACGGCAGCGCCCCAGTCATGTCCCGCAAGAAAGATTTTTTCTCGGCCGAGTTGATCGGCGATGGCGATGACGTCGGAAACAAGTTCCGTTAAAGCGTAAGCGGATACTCCGTCAGGTTTGCCACTGAGGTTGTAACCACGCTGTTCGGAGACGATCACGCGAAAGCCAGCGGCGGCTAGCGGCTCGATCTGCCGGCGCCATCCATACCAGAATTCCGGGAAACCGTGGAGGAGAACGATGACGGGGCCATCGTGTGGGCCGGCTGCGACCGCTTGCAAGCTGACATCGCCATTCTTGAATGAAAGCTTTTCCAAGAAGCGCCCTACTATGCAAGAGAATCAAAAGCCCGGAGCGCCGGAGGTCGCGGGACGCATTTCAGGAGCATTGACGCCGAAGCGGAGACGCGCGAAGTACGTTTGGCCGAGGGACATCGAGCCGGTGTACAGGTAGCCCCAAACAAAGAGCAGCAGGAACGGGACAGTGGCGTAGTTTTCGTTGGCGATGGCATACACGATGGCGAGTGAGAAATACAAACCTAGGAGCACTTCAGCGTAAGGCATCCACCCGGCTTTGTTCTTGTACGATTTTTTTGCAAAGGTGCCCTGCTTGCCTTCGATATTGAACTTAGGCGTGCGGGCAAACTCGCTTTTCTTGCCGAGCAGCGCTTCGATCACCGCTTGCGCGTTGCGAACGGAGATGCCGATGCCCGTGGCCATAACGAATGGCAAATAGAGAAAGGTGCGTTGCCAGGTCTTGGGCCGCAGCTCTCTTTGCGCGACGAGATAAAAGCTGGAGATGGAACATGTGGAGGCGAGAAAGAGCGGCAGGTCGATCACCAGCATCTGAACCCAGCCCTGATAAAAGCGCACGATCATCGCGGGCAGCAACATTGTGGAAAGCAAAATCATCAGCGGATAGCTGATGTTGCCGGTAAGGTGGAAAAAGGCTTCGGCTTTGACGTGCCAGGGCGCAGCTGACTTCCAAACTTTGGGAAGGATTTTTTTCGCCGTTTGCATAAGACCCTTGGCCCAGCGCGCCTGCTGGGCTTTGAAGCCGTTCATGTCCACGGGAAGCTCGGAAGCGCATTCGATTTGCGGGAGGTAGAGAAACTTCCAGCCCTTGAGCTGCGAGCGATAGGAAAGATCTGTGTCTTCGGTAAGCGTGTCGTGTTGCCAGCCGCCGGCGTCGTCAATGGCTTTGCGGCGCCAAACGCCGGCCGTGCCATTGAAGTTGAAGAAAGTGCCGCGGCGAGAACGGGCGCCATGCTCGACGACAAAGTGGCCGTCGAGAAGAATGGTTTCGACGTTGGTGAGCAGGGAATAGTCGCTGTTGAGGTATGTCCACCGTGTCTGCACCATGCCAATGTTGCCGCCACCGTCGGGGTTCATGAAATAGGGAATCGTGCGGCGTAGAAAATCGGACTCGGGAAGAAAGTCCGCGTCGAAAATGGCGACGAATTCGCCCTTGGCGGTTTTCAGCCCGTTTTCCAGGGCTCCGGCTTTGTAACCTTCGCGATTGGTGCGATGAATGTAGGCGATGGGCATGCCCTGCGCGGCGTGGCGCTCGACGCAAGCGCGAGCGATGTAGCGGGTTTCGTCGGTGGAATCGTCGAGGACTTGTACATCGAGCAGTTCCGGGGGGTAGTCGAAACGCGAAACGGCTTCGACGAGCCGCTCGATCACGTAGCGCTCATTGAAGATCGGCAGCTGCACGGTGACGCGCGGCCAGTTCGCGACCGGCGGCGGAGCCGGGGGAACATTTTTGGAATACGCGAAATAGTCGTAGACCAGCCAGTATCGATGCAGACCGTAAACCGCGAGAACCAGGAGGACGATGAAGTAGGGAATCATCATCGCCAGGTCGAAAGCGTTGGCGTGATAGATGCCGGTAAAGGTTCTGTCGGTGAGCTTGTGCCAATAATGGCTGATCGGGTTTTGGGCCACGAGAACAACCGAGAGTAAAAGGGCTGTGTGCACGATGAAAGTGATTCCGCTGCCGGCCAGAGTCTCTATGAGCTGAAATTTTAGAAAACCAATTATACGGCAAGTTCGCGGCCCGAATGAAGTCGATATGTCTCGAGGCTGCCGCAACGCCGGGCAGATGCGTGCGCGGTTCTGGATGCTTCGCTAGGGAACAAGAACAATTTTCCCAGCGGCGCCGGGCTCGAGGATTTCTTTGTGGGCGCGCGCGGCTTCGGCGAGGGGCAACTCCTTGCCAACGACCGGGCGAAGCGTGCCGTTTTCGAGGCCGGCAATGAGGCCTGCGTGGATTTCTGCTTCTTCCGCGGGAGTGATAGCCCATAGCGTGAAGCCGCGAGCTGAAGCGCGGCGCAGCATCAAGTCGCGCGGGTTGATACTGATCTCGCCGCGATTGCCGATGATGATTACACGGCCATTTGTTGCGAGCAGTTTCAAATCCGCCGAAAGATTTACGTTGGCGAGCATCTCAAGAATAATGTCCAGGCCGCGGCCGGTCGTCGATTTCATAATTTCTTCCTGATAGTCGGCCTTACTGTGATCGAAAACCTGATGCGCTCCTTCGCGCTTGACGAGATCGACGCCCTTCTGCGTTCCGGCGGTGCCGAAGACGGTGAGTCCCATGGCCCGGGCCATTTGTACTGCCGCCGTGCCGACCCCTCCGCTCGCACCGTGCACGAGGACCGTTTCGGACGCGCGCGCTTGTGCAGAGTGATGCAATGCGTGATACGCGGTACCGTAGGGGACCCACACGCCAGCGCCCTGGGCAAAACTGATTTTCTCGGGCAGGGGATGCACTTGCTCTTCCAGCGCGAGAGCATACTCCGCGTACGCGCCGGTGAGGGTCTTCGCAGTGTAGACGCGGTCTCCCGGCTTCACTTTTTTCACGCCAGCGCCGGCCGCTTCGATGACTCCCGCGGCGTCCGAGCCCGGCGTGTAGGGAAGCGACGGCTTGATTGCGTAGGTGCCTGCGCGCATGTAGGTGTCGTAGGGATTCACGCCCGCGCCGTGGATGCGGACGAGGACTTGTCCGGCGGCCGGCTTTGGTGTGGAGACTTCCTCGAGCTTCAGGACTTCGGGGCCGCCGAATTCACGAACGAGGATGGCTTTCATGATTTCACCCCAGCGAAAGAATTAGCGATTATGAGGCAGCGTCACGCCGCTCAAACTAGTCTAAATTAGACTAGCGCTAACTAGTCTAAATAAGACTAGAAATGATCATCGGCGACGACCGTGGCCACTTCCTTGTCGATCACGCCGGCGGACTGCGCCCAGGCGGTGGTCTGCCAATTGTCCTTGCCTTTTTTCTGAGGAATCCAGGGCGGCAGCGACTGGTTCAGATAGTTGGCCAGCGCGTAGATGTAAGGCTCATACATTTTGCGGAACTCCAAGAGTTTGCGGTCGGCTTGTTCGCCGTCATGAAGTTTCATGCCGTGCTGGGCAAGAATGTCGCGGATGCGGCGCAAATCTTGCGCAGGCAGGCGGTCGTGCGGCAGCGGCTTGGGAGCTGTACCGAAGACTTGCGAAAGATCGACGACGGCGTGACGCGCAATCGCAAAAGTAAGCTCGGCCTGTTTTTCACAAGCGCCTTCGATCCCAACCATGACGATCGCGCAAGTGTCCAGAATTGCCGTGAGCGAAGCGATCCAGGACTGGTTGTCGTGCTGCGAGCGAAAATAGGCGAGCACGGGATAGGAGAGATGGCTCTCCATCAGGTCGGCGCACCAAAACTCCCACTCCTTGAGGAGAACGCGGAGGGCGTCCTGGCCGTGGGCGTAGCTGTGGCGGCGAAGAAGTTCGCCGGCGGTAGGCGGCGTGCCGGCGCGGGAGTCGAGCAGCGAGATATTCACTTCGCGCTTGGAGAACGAGCCATAGATGAATGGCAAGTAGCCGATGACGGCGGCAAGAAAACCAAATCCAAAGCCGGCTTCGGTGACGACTAGCGCGCGGGCCAATCCGGAGCGCGGAATGACGTCGCCGAGGCCAAGCGTAAAGAAGGTCGTGCCGCTCAGATAGATGTCCGTCAGGAAACTGGACTGGATGCCCGTCATTGTCACGGCGGAACCGGCGCCATACTGCATGAGCCCAAAGCCAAGCACGAGGCCCACGGCCCAAACTCCGACGAGAACCAGGAGCGAAAGCGGGCCATAAAACCCCAGCATCGCTTCTCGGGTCTTGGGCTTAGGGATGAAGCACATCACGAATTTCCAGGTAATCCAAGTAGAACGGTAGAAAAGGCGCGCGAGGCGGAATTTTCGCGTGACGCGGCGCGGCAGGATGATAGCCTCGAACGCGTCCCAGAGCACGATCAGGAAGATCGCGACACCTGCAGCGAAGACTCCCGGAGCTGGAATCATGTGGGGCATTGTACCTGCTTGGCCTTTTGAATGAGAATTCCCCTTGAAAACGTCCGGTTTTCTATGTTTCCAGACGCGCGCTGACGCTGATTTCCGCCTTGAAAAGTTTTGAGACCGGGCAGCCGGTTTCAGCGGCTTTCACGGCGGTGTCGAATTTGGCTTTGTCCGCGCCGGGAATTTTAGCGACTAGGTCCAGATGGCTTTTCGTGATGGCAAAGCCGTCTCCGACCTTTTCGAGCGAAATCGTGGCCGTCGTCTCCAGCCTGCTGGCTGTCATACCTGCACCGCCCAACTGGGCGGAAAGAGCCATCGTAAATCAACCTGCGTGTGCGGCAGCGAGTAACTCCTCGGGATTGGTTCCAATGCCGTTTTCAAAACGTGTGCTGAAGGAGTATTGCGTCTGTTTCAGGACGCCGCTATCCGTAGAAATCGAGCCCTTCCCGTCTTTCAGCCCGCCTTGCCAAACCGCGGATGCTTTGCGCTGCATAATATTCTCCTTTTGGCTCTTTCGTTCTATTTGAATTCACAGAATACGATTCGGGAGCCCAGTGGAAGGGTATATTCAGAAAATGAGCTTGTCGAGAAAGTCTTGAAAGCCCGGATGGACTCGGTCATACAAGGAGTGGCGCACCGGCCATGGCCAATGTCCGCAGGGCCGTGGGTGATGGCGCAGAGTTGGCACGACCTGCTCTTCGCACATTGGCCAGTGAATGCGGCTGTGATGCGCCCGCTCCTCCCGCCGCAATTGCAAGTCGACACCTTCGAAGGAAGCGCGTGGCTCGCGGTCGTTCCGTTTCGCATGACCGGTGTGCGGTTACGCGGGACGCCTGCGCTTCCGTGGCTTTCCGCATTCCCTGAATTGAATATCCGAACCTATGTGACCTGCGATGGCAAGCCCGGCGTGTGGTTTTTCAGCCTGGACGCAGGCAACGCGCTGGCGGTTGCGATTGCCCGTGCGTGGTTTCACTTGCCGTATTTTCACGCGCGCATGCGCTGCGCAAACCAGGACGGCTGGAATCACTACGACAGCGAGCGAACGCATCTCGGAGCGTCGTCTGCGTTGCTGAAGTGCCGATATCGCCCCATTGGCGAAGTGTTTTCCTCGCGACGTGGCACGCTGGAATATTTCCTAACCGAACGGTATTGCTTGTATACAACGGACGGACGCGGTCGAATCATTCGCGGGGAGATTCATCATCCGCGGTGGCCGCTTCAGCGCGCCGAAGCGGAGCTTGCGCAAAACTCGATGGCGGAGTCCTTGGGCGTTGCCCTGGCTTCGCGGCCTCTCCTTCATTTCGCTCGAAGACAGGACGTGCTGGTGTGGGCGCCACGGCTACGGACTGCGCCGAGAGGTCGCTCATCGCAAGGCTGACGTTGTAAATCTGCGTTTCAATACTGACTTCCGTGTCTTTCATCCACTTCTGGGCCGGCGATGGGCGCTTCTCGACGGGAGCACGGCGGCCTCTTTTTTCGCGATCGAGCGCATCGTCAATTTCGCCGAGGGAATCCATGGGCTGGAATTCGAGGAACGCGGGCAACGTAAGTCCCGAGTGGACCTGATAGACCATCCAGGGAGTTTCGACGTCGTTGGTTTCATGAATCCTGGCGCGCGCACGGAACGCATCGGAGAATTCGTCTTCGTAGCCTGGCCGGAGTTGAAAAATGGTGACGCGAACGTAGCGCGCTTTGGCGAGGTCGATCTTGTTGAGGTGATAGCTCAGGTCGTCGCGGCGGAAGGCCATGGCCGTGCGCGTGGCGGTGACGAATTCCTGCAATTTTTGCTGGAGAGTGGCGAGTTCCGGATAAGTGTTAAGTCCTTCGGCTATGTCCGTCCCCGCCTTTTCGATTTCCGCGAATGTGTCGAATCCATCGAAGTAAAGCACGTGCGGCGAACCTGTGGTGGACTGGAGGGCGAGCCAGTAGACCGGAATCTTTGCGTTCGCATAGCCGCGGGCAATATCCGATTCCGTCTGCGCGTAGGCCGCTTCCTTGCCGGGAACAAGATCCGCGCGGTAGAGCAGAAGAGTGTTCGGAGTAACTCCAGTTTCCGGCGAAGGAGTGACCGTCTGGGCCCGCGCCGATAAGCCGCCTGTCAGGAGGAAAAGCGTGCAAATGAAAATGTTCTCGGAACGCATGAAAACTCCCAAGCGTAGAAGTGGGCCAGGATTGTTTAGACTACCATTTGTGAAAGACAAAGAATGCGGCAATCACGATAAAAGCAAAACCGACGCCGTAATTCCACCTGAATTTGTCGCCGAGGTACGCCACGGAGAAAACTGGAAAGATCGAGAGAGTAATGATTTCCTGAATGGTCTTCAGTTGGGCGGCACTGAATTGATAAGAACCGATGCGGTTCGCGGGCACCTGGAAACAGTATTCGAAGAAGGCGATCCCCCAACTCACTAGGATCACTTTCCAAAGCGCCTCGCCGCGGAATTTCAAGTGGCCGTACCACGCAAAGGTCATGAAGATGTTCGAGATGGTGAGCAATAGAATCGTTCGCATTCCAAGAGGGCTCCTCGCATGTCAGTGTAATACAGGCTTAAGACGGGTCAGAATTCACCTAAGTTGCGCGTCGCCATCGTTTAGTGCCAGATTCCACACAACTGTATTTTCGCCCCCTTTCACGCACGTGATTCCTTCCGCTAGTCTCGTTGTATACGTTGTGAAATTATTTGTTGACTGAACGCGGAATTTGAATACATTTCCGGAAGATTGAGAGGATCGTGTGCGTACCAGGTCATTCAGGCTCCCTGCAGTTTTTCTCGGATGGATATTCTTGCTCCCGGCGGGGGCACGTGGCCAGGAGAAAATGGTCCTCGTAGAGACCGGGTCCAGCATGCCGGAACCGCTCTATAAAAGCTGGGCCGACGAATTTCACGCACAGCAACCCGCCACGGACATTCGCTACATGGCCGTGGGAACAGCGGAGAGCGCCCGGAACATTCTTGCAGGCTCAGGTGATTTTGGCGGGGGCGATGCGCCGATTCCAGAAGCCCAGTTGCGCGCTTCCGGCAAATCGATTCTTGAATTGCCAGCTGTTTTGATTGGGATTGTAATCATCTATGAGCTGCCAGACGTGAAGGGCGAACTCAAACTTACCGGGCCGGTGCTGGCCAACATTTTTCTGGGAAAAACCAAATCGTGGAACGATCCCGCGATCGCCAAGCTCAATCCGGACATGAAACTGTCGGAGCTTCCCATTCAAGTGCTTCATCGTAACGAAGGTAAAGGTTCCAACTACATTCTTTCCGACTACCTGGCGAAAGTGAGTCCTGAGTTTCTTGCCACGGCGGGACGCGGCGAATCGCCGAAATGGCCCGTGGGTCAAGCCTTCCAACGTTCGCAGGATTTGGTAGCCAAGCTGCGCAGCATGCCGGGCGCGATCGGATACACCGAACTCAACATTGCCGCCAGCTCGGCGGTCCGCATCGCCAGCATCAAGAATGCAGCGGGTGAATTCGTTAGGCCCTCGGCAAAATCGATCGAGGCAGCCGCAACCGCGAGCGGAAGCAAAATGAATAATGATCTCCGCGTTTCCCTAACAAATGCGCCCGGCAAAGAAAGCTACCCCATCAGCAGCTTCACGTGGCTCTACGTGCCCGCCGTTGCGAAGGATCCCGGCCGGGGCAGTTCCGTGGCCAGCTACTTGAAGTGGGTCTACACCAGCGGCCAAAAAATCGCCCAGGAAAAGGGCTACGCGATTCTGCCTCCCGAAGTCTTGGAGAAGGTCGCCCAGAAGGCCGCCACAATCCGCTGAACTAAGCTTCCAAAGCGGGAGGAACCGCGAGTCCATCTTCCTTCAACGCAAGGATATAACCTTCGATGGCTTCGCGAATATTGTGAATGGCGTCCTCGTTTGTTTTTTCGCTGGCTGATGCATCCGGGAAGACTCGGACATTCTGCGACCCAATAGCCAATTTCACCAGTGTAGAGGATTACCTGTCGCATTGAAGTACCCCTCGGGAGAGTCCTACCACTGGCTTACACGTTGAGCGTAAGCGAGACGAGATCCGTGCGCGCGGGCGGAGGAAGCGGCGGCATCTTCGAGCGGTCGACGGGATGATACAGCGTGTCGCGCTCGACTGGCACGCGTCCTGCCGCGCGAATCAAGCGTTCCAATTCACTGCGCGGCGTGAACTCGGACGTTTTAGCGCCGGCGTCGTGATAAATCTTTTCTTCGACCACCGTGCCGTCGAGGTCGTTCGCGCCGAAGCGCAAGGCGATTTGCGCGACGCTGGGCGAAAGCATGATCCAGTACGCCTTGATGTGTTCAAAATTATCGAGCATCAACCGAGAAACAGCGATGTTGCGCAAGTCGGCGTAGCCCGTAGGCTTCGGAATGTGCGAAAGCGCCGTGTTGTCGGGATGAAACGCCAGCGGGATAAACGCCACGAAACCATGAGTCTCGTCCTGCAATTCGCGCAGCCGGACGAGATGATCGACGCGCTCTTCTTCTGTTTCCACGTGCCCGTAGAGCATCGTGGCGTTCGAGCGCAAACCGATTTCGTGCGCCTGGCGTGCAATGTTGAGCCACATCTGCCCGCTGACCTTGTGGTCGCAAATAATCCGGCGCACCCGGGGATGAAAAATTTCCGCGCCGCCGCCGGGCAGGGAATCGATACCGGCTTCCTTTAGTTTGAGCAAAGTTTCTTTGGTCGACAGCTTCGCGATGCGAGCGAAGTAGCCCACTTCAACCATGGTGAATGCTTTCAGGTGCACGCCCGGGCAGCGCTGCTTCAGCCCGCGAATCATCTCCAGGAAATATTCAAACGGCAAATCCGGGTGCAAACCGCCGACGATGTGGAATTCCAATGCGCCTTCACGGGCTCCCTGTTCGGCGCGGGCGTAAATTTCTTCCAGCGAAAAATTGTATGCGCCCGGCGCGTTGGGGTCGCGGCCAAACGCGCACAGTTTGCAGTGAGCGACGCAAATATTCGTCGGATTGATGTGCCGGTTGACATTGAAATAAGTGACGTTGCCGTGTCTTTTCTCGCGAACGTGATTCGCAAGCCAGCCAACAGCGAGCAGGTCCGGCGAACGATACAGGCTGATGCCGTCGTCAAACGCAAGACGCTCGCCGGCGAAAACTTTCTCCGCAATCGACTTCAACTGCAGGTCGGTGATCGTGAGTTCGCTCATTCTGAATCCGTCGAAAGTTTCAAACGCGCCAAACCGCAGCCGCGGCGCCCCAGAACAGCAGAAACAACATACTAATATAGCCGTTCACCGTGAAAAACGCAGCGTCTAGCCTGCTGAGATCATCCGCTTTGACAAGGGAATGTTCGTACGCCAGCAGCGACGCGACGACTGCGATTCCCGCCCATGCCGGCCACGGCAAGCCGAAGCTTAATGCCAGCCAGGCCAGAAACGCGGTTACGCCGATGTGCATCATGCGCGCGATGAGCAGCGCTTTGGCAATCCCGAATCTCTTGGGCACGGAAAAGAGCCCGGCGTGCTGATCGTACTCGACATCCTGGCAGGCGTAGAGCACGTCGAACCCGCCAACCCACAGCGTAACCGCGGCGCATAAGATCAGCATGCGCGGATCGAGGCCGCCCGTAATGGCGATCCACGCTGCCGCCGGAGAGATACCAAGAGCAAATCCCAGGAAAAGATGCGACCAAGTGGTGATGCGCTTGGTAAAGGAATAGAAAAAAAGTATCGCGATCGCCAGCGGCGCAAGCTTCAGAGCGAGCGAGTTCAATTGCCACGCCGCCGTGAAAAATAATGCGACCGCAACAACCGTGAAGAGCCATGCAAATTGCAGCGTCAGCGCGCCCGTTGGAAGCGCGCGCTGTTTCGTTCGCGGATTCTCGCGGTCAAAGCGAAGATCAACGATGCGGTTCATGGTCATCGCCGCGGAGCGCGCGGCAACCATGGCAACTATGATCCACAAGACTTGGCGAAGCGAAGGCCAGCTATGAAGTGTCCAACGCGCGGCCAGTAGCGCTCCCGTCAGCGCGAAGGGAAGAGCAAACACGGAGTGCTCAAACTTGATCATTTCGAGGACGGTTTTGATGCGGCTGGCCATTTTTGAATTTCGTGCTGCTTCACGCTTCCGCTTTTTTCGCAGCCGGTGTGCCTGCCCAGCGATACATCTGTTCCTGCGCCAATCCAATTTGCGCCAGGACGCGGCATACGTATTGGGTAACGAGATCGTCGATCGTTTTCGGGTGGTGATAGAACGCCGGCACTGCGGGCATGATCACTGCACCGGCCTGCTGCGCGCGCAGCATGTTTTCCAAGTGCACGCGGTTGAACGGCGTATCGCGCACGCAAAGAACCAGTTTGCGGCCTTCTTTCAGCATCACGTCTGCCGCTCGCGAAACAAGGTCGTCGCTGATGCCGCCGGCAATCGCGCCCAGCGTCCCCATCGAGCACGGAATGATCACCATGGAGTCCACGGCGTAGCTGCCCGAGGCAATCGAAGCACCCACGTCTTTGTTCGGCAGGCCTTCGATCTTCCCGACTGGGTGTCCCAGAATGCGGCTGGGGAGCTGCCTCAAGTCACCGGAAGTAATGCCCAGCTCTTCCGCAAACAGCCGCTGGCCGGCTTCCGTGATCACCAAATGAATGCGGCCGACGCGCGGGTCTTCTTCAAGTAACGCTAGCGTCTTCTGCGCCAGAATCGCTCCACTGGCGCCGGTCACACCCACGGTGACAATCTGTTTTTGTGTGTCAGCCATGTTTTCCGCGCGGGTAGAATCAGTCTCGCAGTGGCGTTTCGGCAAGTCAAGCAAAGGCAATCGCCTTCTGCGATGATAGAATTCGCGGCGGCCGGAAAATATGAATCAAAGCGAATTGCTGAAAATTCTGGAATCCGTGAAAGCGGGGGAACTCGCTCCGGACAAGGCCATCGAGCGGCTGAAGCACTTGCCATTCGAAGATCTCGGCTTTGCGAAAGTGGATCATCACCGCGCATTGCGGCAGGGTTTTGCCGAAGTCGTTCTCGGAAGAGGCAAGACGGCGCAGCAAGTCGCGGAAATTGTGCTCGCCATGCTGCGTAAGAAAGATTCGCGCCACAACATTTTGGTGACTCGCGCCGATAAAAAGATTTTTGCTGCCGTAAAACGCACCAGCGGAAAAGACGCGCGTAGCGCGAAGTTTCACGAATTGTCCGGCGTTATCAGCATCGAGCGCAGCGACGAAATCACCGGCAAAGGAACCATTCTCGTCGTCTCCGCCGGCACCAGCGACATCCCCGTTGCCGAGGAAGCGCTTCTCACCGCGCGCTTGATGGGCAACCGCGCAGAGCCTCTGTATGACGTCGGCGTGGCCGGCATTCATCGTTTGCTCGAACACCGTGAGAGCAAGCTGGCTCAGGCGCGTGTGATTATCTGCGTGGCTGGAATGGAAGGCGCTCTTCCCAGCGTCGTCGGCGGGCTCGTTGCCGTGCCGGTGATCGCTGTGCCCACGAGCGTCGGCTACGGCGCCAGCTTCGGAGGCGTCGCCGCTCTGCTAGGCATGCTCAATTCTTGCGCCTCCAACGTCACTGTCGTCAACATCGACAACGGTTTCGGCGCGGCGTGCGTCGCCTCTTGCATCAACCGGCTCTAACAAGATTCCTTTCTTACTGCTTCAGCAAAACTTTCAGTACGCCGGGCCGCCGCGCGAAGCGAATGGCCGCTGGCGCGTGCAAGAGAGGAAATGTGCGCGCGACGAGCGGCGTCGGATCGAGTTTTCCAGACTGCAACAGCGCAATAGCCTTGCCGAACGGGCCGCAGCGCGAGCCGACGACGGTAATTTCCTTAACCACAATCGGCCACGTTTCGGCAGAGGCTGCCCCGTGGAACGTCGACTTGAGCACGAGCGTCCCGCGCGGCTCGGCGATGTGCTGTGCCAGTGCCAGCCCACTTGGCGAGCCGGCCGCTTCGACTACCAGCCGGAAGTTTTCTGCAATCCGCTTCAGATCGGACGCATCACCCCGTACTCTCTTCGTTTGAATTCCGGCGCGGCGGGCGAGTGCCAACTTGTTTTCGTGCTTGCCATACATCACCACGCGGGGAATGGCAGTGCGCAACACGCGCGCGATCAACTGCGCGAGCTTGCCGTCGCCAAGAACGGCAGCGGAGCGAAATTCCTTCACATTCACTTGATCGAGGATTTCGCAAGCAGCGGCGAGCGGTTCGACGAACACCGCCTGCTCATCACTGAGGCCATCGGGCACGATGTGAAGATTTTCCAGCGGCAGTGTCAAGTATTCCGCGTAGGCCCCCGGATGGGCAATGATTCCGAGTACCGTTCGATGCGCGCAATGCGTCTTCAGTCCGCGGCGGCAAAAGCCGCAGATGGGACGCCGCCCGAGCGCCCTACAGGAAATATTGATTTCACCGCAAACACGCCGCCTCAGCCATTTATTTTTCTTCGCAGTCGAGGCGCCACGCAATTGTTCAACCGTGCCCACAAATTCGTGTCCGGGAACGCCGCGAAAATCGTAGTAGCCGTGGAGCAGCTCTACGTCGGTGTTACAAATTCCCGCCAGTCGCACCCGAACGAGTGCCCACCCCTGCCGGAGCTTCGGCAGCGGCCGCGATGTTGCTTTCAGCTTTCCATTTTTCACACGGAAGGAGAGCACGCTGCTGCCTAGCTAGTCTTATCTCTGTGAGAACGCGATTTTACCGGCAGAGCCCTCCGCCCAGGCGCCGCCATTTTTTCGATCAAATCGAACTTGGCTTCAAGCCGTACCAAACGGCGATCGACGTCCATGTAACCATCTGCAAGATCCTTCACTTGCACCGTCAGCGATTCCATCCGGTCTTCGATCAGAACGATTTTCCGGATGGCCGATACTGCATCTCGCGCCCAACTCACTTGCCATTCCTACGGTGCTTCAGAACGCGGTCAACGTAGGCGACGGTTTCGTCCAGGTTTTTGATCATTCGGTCGGCGGCTTGATTTGCCGCCTTGGCCAAGTCGCGAAGTTCCTCTTCATTCTCCACAGGCAAGTCCAGGTACAAATCCACCGCGTCACGAACTTCTTGGGAGAAGGATTTTCCGCGCAGTTTCGCGCGGTGAGCGAGCCGCTGCTTCTGTACGGGATCCATATGAATAAGCGCTGTGGCCATGTCGTGCTCCTATATCACGCCTATATCATATCACGGGAGGAAGTCAATTGACGCAGTCCGGAGACGTGGGATGGCAAGGCCGGCCGTCTATTCGTACCGCAGAGCCACAATGGGATCGACGCGCATGGCGCGGCGCGCCGGAATGTAGGAGGCCGCCAGCGCGACTGCGACCAGCAACGCCGTCACACCCAAGAAGGTAACCGGGTCGTACATGCTCACGCCGAAGAGTAAGCTAACCAGGAAACGCGTCACAAAAAACGCGCCCGCCAGTCCGAGCGCGACTCCGATCAGCGTCAATTTCAATGTCTGGCCCAGAATCATGCGCCGCACCGAGGCTAATTGCGCGCCTAGCGCCATGCGCACTCCAATCTCTTGCGTGCGCTGGCTCACCGTGTAGCTCATGACTCCATAAATCCCCACAGCCGCGAGCACGATCGCAAGCACCGCGAAAACCCCGACTAGCGTGGCCGAAAATCGCCTCGGAGAAATAGTGTCCGTGAGCAACCCGTCCATAGTCATTACGTGCGTTACTGGCAGATTCGGATCCGCTTTGTGAATCGCGTCCGTGACCGCAGCCGCCAGCGCTACCGGATCGGAAGCCGTTCGCACTACCACATACGGTGTCCACCCTCCGACGAAGTAAACGTCAAAGGTTGGCTCGGCATCCAGCCCAAACTGATGCACGTTTCCGGTGACGCCAATGATGGTGCTCCAGCATGGTTTTGGATCGAGCGAGCAGAGGTTGATGCGCTTCCCGAGTGCGTCGCCGTTGGGCCAGAAACGCCGCTCCATCGTCTCGTTGATCACCGCTCTCGGCACTCTCCAGTCGTCCTCGGTAAACAACCGGCCCTTGCTCAGGGGAATCCCCATGGTCGAAAAATAGCTAAGGCTCACGGTCCGGAATTGCACGATCGGCCGTGCTCCGGCATTCGGGATGGGCTGGCCCTCGATCACGAATCTGGACGCCTGGCGAAATTCCTTGCTTAAGGGCAAATCGTCGATGCCCGCGGCTTCCTTCACGCCCGGAAGAGCGCGGATGCGTTCCACGATTTGCTCAAATTGCAGGGACTGTTTTTGTCCAATCTGGATCCAGTCTTCCTGTGAAAGTTTGCTTGCCTGTGTAAAGGGCAGCGCCGCCTGTTGCACCTCCACCGTCAGGATATGGTCCACGCGAAAACCCGGATCCACTTCCAATAGATATTGAAAACTCCGCAGCAGCAAGCCCGCGCCAATCAGCAGCACCAGCGCCATCGCGATCTCCGAGATCACCAGGGCGTTGTGCGTCCGGCGATGCCCCGTTGCGCTTGTCCCTTTGCTCCCCTGCTTGAGGACTCCCGCGAGATTCGCCCGGAGTGTGCGCAGCGCCGGAAGCAGCCCGCAAATGATTCCGGTGGCCACGCATACCGCGGCGGTGAACCCCAGCACCTTGCTGTTCAGGCCGCTCTCTCGTAACACTCCCAGATCGGCGGGAACAAACGCTATCAGGAAGCGCAAACCGCCCACTGCCAGGATCAGCCCTAACGCGCCTCCCGCCAGCGATAGCAACATGCTTTCCGTGAGCAGTTGGCGTGATAACTGCCAGGAACTGGCGCCCAACGCGGTGCGCACCGCCACTTCCCGTTCCCTGCCCGCATTTCGCACCAGAAGGAGATTCACGATGTTCCCGCAAGCAATCAGCAGCACCAGGCCCACGGCCCCGGAAAGCACCAGCAGGATGCCTTGCAGTTTCGCTGCGGACGGATCTTCCATCGGTTCGACGAGCACCCCAAAGAACTTGTGCGAATCCGGATACTGAATGGTTTCCTGTTGATTCAGCCTGGCCATTTCGTCGCGCGCTTGCGCCAGCGTGACGCCCGGTTTGAGCCGCGCCACGCCGATGAAGGAGTGATGAACGTGCTCGGTCAAGTCATCTCCATACTGGCCAAAGGGCATCCAAAGGTCAGGCCAGCGCAGAAGGTGAAAATCTGCCGGCAACACTCCCGTTACCCTATAACGCTGGTTGTCGAGCGTGATCGTTCGTCCTACGACAGCGGGATCGCCTCCAAATCGGCTCTGCCAAAGGTGGTGGCTCAAAATCACCACAGGAGAACTTCCTGCCCGGTCCCCTTCCTCAACGAAATAGCGGCCCGCCGCGAGGTGTATCCCCAGCAAGGGGAACAGTCCCGCACTTGCGTAACTCCCGAGCACGCGCTGTGGTTCTCCTTCGCCAGTTAAATTAAATCCCTGGGAGATATGGGCATAGCCGCCCATTTCGGAAAAACTGGTGTTTTGCTGGCGCCAGTCCGCGTAGTCGCCCGGCGACAAGCCGGCGCGCGGAGCCTGTGGCGGATAGGTATTCCAGATTTGCACTAAGTCTCCCGGCTGAGGATAAGGCAGCGGGCGAAGCAGCACGTTTTCGACCACGCTGAAGATCGCCGTGTTCGCCCCGATTCCCAAGGCCAGCGTCAGCACCGCGACGGCCGTGAAGCCGGGATTCTTGCCCAGCGTGCGTATGCCGTAGCGGATATCTTGAAGCAAGCTTTCGATCAAATGATTCCTCGGCAATAAATTAAGGCGCTGTGTGAGACGGGACTGGCTACATTACTCCGTCTCTTTATTCGACGCAACATTGTGCTGGAGAGATTTCCGAAAATGAAGCCAAGCTCGGTCGAATCGGAGCTTAGTCGTGTCTCACAGAGCTTACTCTCTAATGCAGAGCGGCGGAGAGCGTTTTAATCAATAGCGATTCCTGTTCCGGAAACACCGTGCGCAAGTCGAGGATGAGCCTGTCGTCTTCGACGCGGGCGATGACCGAGACGCCTCCAGGAGCGCGCCGCAGCCGCTGCTCGAGTTTCATCGCGGAGTAGCGGACGCTCGCAATCTGAATAATTTTCGTAGGGAGCGATTGCGAAGGTGTGGAGCCGCCACCCGCGAGAGAACTGCCATCGGCGATTTCGATTTCCACTTCGTCCAACGGAAGCTCGGGGCGGAGTTCGCGGAGGAAATTCTCCGCACGGCGTTTCAGTTCCTGCGGCGTCGCTCGAATCATTCGAATGGCGGGAACTTCGTCCCACGCCGCGCGAAGATAGGCCCCAAGAGTCGCTTCCAGCACGGCGATGGTGAGTTTGTCCACCCGTAGCGCGCGAAACAGCGGATGGCGGCGCACACGAGCCACAAGCTCTTTTTTCCCGGCGATGATGCCTGCCTGCGGCCCGCCCAGAAGTTTGTCTCCGCTGAACATCACCAGCGAGACGCCCGCGTCGACGCTTTGCTTTACCGTGGGTTCGCTCACGCCAAATTCGGAAAGATCGACGAGACACCCCGAGCCGAGATCTTCCACGAGAGGCAGGCCGCTCCTCTGGCTGAGCGCCACGAGCTCTTCAAGGGAAGGCTTATCCGTGAAACCTGTGACTTTGAAGTTCGAAGGATGAACGCGCAGTAAGACGCGCGTCCTTTCGTTGATGGCGTTTTCGTAGTCCGCGATGTGTGTGCGATTGGTGGTGCCCACTTCCCGAAGGCTCGCGCCGCTCTGCTCCATGATCTCAGGGATTCGGAATCCGTCGCCAATTTCGATCAGCTCCCCGCGCGAGACGATCACTTCGCCACCGCGCGCCAGCGTCGCAAGCGTCACTAGCACAGCCGCCGCGCAATTGTTCACCACAATTGCCGCTTCCGCACCAGTCAAACGCGTAAGCAGTTCCGCGGTATGCACATCACGTTTCCCGCGCGCACCCGCTTCGAGATCGTATTCGAGGTTCGAATAGTGCGTGGCGCTGCGGCGAAATTCGTCGACCACGGCTTCGGTCAATGGCGCGCGGCCCAGATTCGTGTGCAGAATCACGCCCGTCGCGTTAATCACTGGCTGCAGCGACCGCGAGAGGATTCGTTCGACTTCGTTGCTGATGAGCTCTTCCACGGAAGCGGCATTCAGCCCCAACGCTGTCCAATTCGAATCACCCGCAATGCGTGAACGTAAGTCCGCCAGCACCGCGCGAGCAACCTCGACGACTAGGTTGCGGTCCACGCGTTTGGAAAGTGCCGCCAGCCTCGGCTGGGCGAGCAATTCGTCTATCGACGGAATCTGCCGCAGCAATTCCGCCTGCTCCGCCGAAATCGTTCTCTTGCTCCCCGCGTCCATCGCCACATTTCAACACAGTGCAGGGCGGGGGGCAATGCCGTTAGTTCGTCCGTCGCGGTGCCGCGTGTGAACTGCCGCCCATTCCTCCGGTTGACGGTTCTCTTCCATCCTCTTAGCATGGAGGTTCGAGGTTTCTCCCCGCTCATGGCCACCATTGACGAAGAGTTGGCTACACTCGAAAAAGATATTCGACAGCTCAAGGTCGAATACGATCAGTATTTCGGCGGCGGACGGAAGCGGCCACCCACGGAAATCGAGTGGCGCATCGACATGATGGTCAAGCGCTATTCGGAACGCGGCGGCGAACTGAAGTTCGCGCAGCGTTTCCGCTTCAACAATCTGTCGCAGACTTACGCAAAATACAAAGACATCTTCCGGAAAAAAGTGAAACAGAAGGAAGAAGGCACGGTCCAGCGGCATTTTGGAGCGGCAGCGAAAGAAATCGAAGCGGCTCGCGCGAAGGAGCACCCCGAGGAAGAAGCGGCAGCCGTGGCCGTCGGAGGAAAATCCTTTCGCATGACGTGCTCGGAGCCGGAGCGCGAAACCGAGAAGGTCGATCAGCTGTACCAGGCATTTTTGCAAGCCAAGCAGACGGCCGGGGAAGCGACAGGGAAGCTATCGCGCTCCAGCTTCAACGAGTTTGTTCTGAAGAAAACGAAAGAGTTGCAAAAACAGAAGAATTGCCGCGACGTCGAATACGTTGTCGAAGTGGTTGAGGGCCAGGTGAAATTGAAAGCTCTAGTGAAATCGTAGATCCCTTCCCGTCCCCCCGCACGGTTTGTACTTCCCCTATTCCCGTGAGCCCCTTACACTGATCTGCTTTTCCCATTGTGGAGGCATCCATGGCGGTGCAGCGCGCGCTCATCAGCGTCTTTGACAAAACTGGAATTGTGGAATTTGCCAAGCGCTTGGCCGCGCTCAAGATCGACATTCTCTCGACCGGAGGAACCGCCAGGCTGTTGCGCGAAGGGGGAATCGCGGTGCGCGACGTTTCCGATTTCACCGGCTGGCCCGAAATGCTCGGCGGCCGCGTGAAGACGCTTCATCCCAAAGTCCACTCCGGACTGCTCTTTCGCCGTGGCCATGCGGAAGACCAAAAGCAGGCGGCGGAACATGGAATCGCTCCCATCGACCTGGTGGTCGTGAATCTGTATCCGTTCGAAGCCACGGCGGCGAAGGCCGGACTCACCGCGGAAGAGTTGATCGAAAACATCGACATCGGCGGGCCAACCATGCTGCGCTCCGCGGCCAAGAATTTCGAGAGCGTCACAGTGGTGACGGACCCCGCGGATTTCGCTCGCGTTGCCCGTGAGCTCGAGAGCGCGGGCGAAACGAAGCTCGCGACTCGGCTTGAGCTGGCGCGAAAAGTGTTCGCCGCAACTTCGCGGTACGACGGCATGATTACCATGGAGCTGGAGCGATTGTCGGCTGCCTCTGGACGCGTTTCTCTGTCAGCGAAACCCGTGCTGCCGGAACGCGTGCATGTCGCTTTGCGGCGCCAGCAGGAATTGCGCTACGGAGAAAATCCCCACCAGGCTGCGGCGCTATACGTTCCGGCGGGTCATGCCCCGGAAGGATTGGCAGCCGCGATACAACTGCAGGGAAAGGAACTTTCCTACAACAATCTCGTCGATCTGGAAGCGGCGCGCAGCCTGGCCGCCGAATTCAAGAATCCAGCGGCGGTAATCATCAAGCACAACAATCCCTGTGGTACGGCGGAACAGGCGACGCTGCTCGACGCATATCTCAGAGCGCTGGCATGCGATCCCGTTTCGGCGTTTGGCGGCGTGCTCGCGTTCAACCGTGCGGTGGATGCCGCGACGGCCGAAGAAGTCGCGAAACTATTCGTCGAATGTATTGCCGCGCCCGGTTTCGCGGACCGCGCCAAAGAAATCTTCGCCGCGAAAAAGAATCTGCGCTTGCTTGAAGTGCCCGCCGGAGGCCTGGAGCCGGAGCGTGAACTGCAGCTCAAGCGCATCCTTGGCGGAATGCTGGTACAGCAGCCGGACCTCGGCGAGCTCAAGGACGATGAGCTCCGCACGGTGACGAAGCGCGTACCCACGGCCGAAGAAATGCAAACGATGCGCTTCGGGTGGAAAGTAGCGAAGCACGTGAAGTCCAACGCCATCGTGTTTGCTAGAGCCGGCGCAACGCTGGGTGTCGGCGCGGGACAAATGAGCCGCGTGGACTCCGTGAAAATCGCCGTGATGAAGGCGCAATCTTCCTTAGCCGGTTCCGTGGTCGCCTCCGACGCGTTTTTCCCTTTTCCCGACGGAGTGGAAGAAGCGGCCAAAGCTGGCGCCACCGCCGTAATCCAGCCCGGAGGCTCCGTGCGCGATGCCGATGTCGTAGCCGTCGCCGACCGCCTGGGCCTGGCGATGGTCTTCACCGGCAAGCGTCACTTCCTACACTAAAGGTCCGCGGTAGATCCTTTCGCCCTGGCGCCGCATCCATTCCTACTTCACCCGGTAGTAGGTGACTTCG